>Ga0115001_10002780_pt1 | contig 13344 bp, 11 predicted proteins | sample ArcticOcean_MG_C_12_FD_89869 | JGI IMG/M metagenome (GOLD analysis project Ga0115001, IMG submission 89869) | Marine microbial communities from western Arctic Ocean - ArcticOcean_MG_CB8_130 | ecosystem: Environmental > Aquatic > Marine > Oceanic | place: Arctic Ocean: Canada Basin | collected... | reverse complement strand
TCGGGAAATGTGATCGTTGACTTAGTGGGATACGATGATGGACCTTTCTTAGATACAGTTTTAACTCCTAAGGGAATGGTTGAAAATTATGTACCTCCTTATGTTGCTAAAGACATACCTGCAGACAGTAGCAATCCATTAATATATTTATGGCAACCATTTGTGATAGGTTATAACTCTGAAGCTTATGGAAATAGCTGTCCAGTAAAATCATTGTGGCAATTAACTGAAAAAGATTGGTCAGGAAGATTTCATATGTGGGATCCACGTATAGCCTCTTCTATGCTACAAATGTTTTCTGCAATGGAAGACAGATCAGATGAATTAGCTGCATCATATAAAAAACATTATGGCAAAGATCTTAAAATCACAGAAGCAAATGCGGGGCTAGAATTTGTAAAAAGATTAGCTAAAAATAATCCTGTTTTATATAATGAAGATTATGAAATTGCAGTTGCTGTTGGAACAAAAGGTCAAAGCAAACCTCCAATAGGAATTTATTCTTTGGGACGTCATAGAGAAAATGCTAAGAAAAACCTAGCGTTAGCTTTATGTGATGTAGAACCATTTAAGGGTTTAAATCAACCAACATATATGCAAATTGTAAAAGGATCTCCAAATCCAAATGCTGCAAGACTACTTGCATATTACGTTCTTACTCAAGAAGGTGCAAATCCTTGGGTGGGTGTAGTTGGAGCTTATTCCTCTAATTCTTCTCTCGGATCAAGTCCAGATAACCCATATCCTTCTGCGGAAGCTTGGAAAGGTACTTTATTAGTCTCTAATAATACCAATGTTGCTAAGCGTAGACAGGCACTGATGGATTTTTGGATAAAATATAGTAATTAATAAAAATTTAACTTAATATTAAGGCGGTGTTTAATTTGCATCGCCTTAAATTTTTTAGTGAGGTTTAATTGTTTTTTTCAAATTTAATAAATCAGAATTCTTTATTAATTCGTTTAAAGATTAGGCTTTCAAGATTGTTACTTGAGCCCAGTTTTCTTATAGGATCTGCACTTGTAGTAATACTATCTTATCTTGTTATAGCACCGATAGTTTCTATTTTTTCTAACTCAGTCTCTTTAACAATGATGGATGCAATGCTTTCAGGAAGCAAAGATGGTGAATTTACATATAAATATATTGATAGAGTCTTTACATCATCAATTAGCGAAAAAATTTTTTGGACTCCTTTAATGAATTCGTTAACGGTATCTTTTTTTGCAACATTAATTGCTTTAACATTAGGTTTAATTTTAGCATCTTTAGTTACCAGTACAGATATTTTTGGAAGAAAATATTTAGGATTTTTGCTTATAATTCCTTACATGCTCCCTTCTCAAGCTATGGCGACTGCATGGTTAACTATGTTTAAGAACAGAAAAATAAGTGGACCCCCAGGTATGCTGGAGTCATTTGGAATTAACCCCCCTGATTGGTTGGCGTACGGACCATTGCCAATTTCAATATGCATGGCTTTAAGTTACTTTCCTTTTGCTTTTCTTTTATTTTCAAGCTCTCTTAGTAAGATTGATATGCAATTGGAAGAAGTAGCATCTACATTTGGAGCAAAAACAAAAGCTATTTGGTCAAAAATTATTTTACCACTTTTGATACCAACAACCATGTCAGTTTTACTGTTGACAGTTGCAAGAACATTAGGAACATTTGCTACACCTTATATTTTGGGAACCCCTGCTAAGTATAATCTACTTTCTACATCACTTTATTCCAGTGTTAGATCAAACGAGTCAGGCGTTGTTCCCGTATTAGCAATAGTGTTAAGTTTAATTGGTGTCATGTTACTTTTAGTAGATATTTGGGTAGTTAGAAAGTGGCAAAGATTTGTTACTGTAGGAGGAAAGGGTATTAAACGGAAACCATCTAAATTAGGTATTTTTAGAACCCCAACTACTATTTTTGCTTGGATTATTTTTTTACTAGCAGCTTTCGGTCCTTTTGTAGTTTTGGCATTATCAACTTTAATGAGAGAACCTGGTAATTTTTCATTTTCTAATTTTGGTTTAGCATATTGGACAGGTGTTGACGTACCTGGAATGGATCAGCCTGGAATTTTCACAAGTCCTGAAGTAATAACCGCTCTTAAAAATAGTTTTCTTATTGCTGGATCTGCATCAATAATATGTGGAGTTTTAGGTTTATTAATTGGGTATGCGGTTGTACGTTTACCAGGCACCTTAATTTCTGGTTTTTTAAGGCAAATTTCTTTCTTACCTTATTTAATGCCAGGCTTAGCATTTGCTGCAGCTTACTTATCTTTATTTGCTGTGTCTAGAGGACCAATACCAGCCTTATATGGATCTTTGAGCTTATTAATTCTTGTAATGGTGGTAACTTATTTACCCTACGCCTCTAGATCAGGAATATCAGCGATGATGCAAGTAGGCCCTGAGCCCGAAGAGGCGGGTATGGTTTTAGGTGCTGGTTTTTGGAGAAGAATAATATCAATACTTGCTCCTTTGCAAAAATCAGCATTTGTTATTGCTATAATTCTTCCATTTATAACCGGAATGAAAGAACTTAGTTTAGTTGTAATGTTAGTAACACCAGGTACAGAATTGTTGACAACACAATCCATTAGATTTTTAGATTTTGGTTATACTCAACTTGCAAATGGTACTATATTAATTATTGGTGTTGTTGTTATGATTTCAGTTTTAATTTTAAATCGAGTTACAAAAACAAATCTAGCTTCAGGATTAGGGGGATAAATGTCTGAAATAAAACTTAATTCAATCATAAAAAATTTTGGAGGAAATTCATTAGCAGTAGACAACCTTTCAGTTACCATTCCATCTGGAGAATTTGTTTGTCTATTAGGGCCATCAGGATGTGGTAAGACCACAACATTGAGAATGATTGCTGGATTAGAAAGACCAGATAGTGGAGAAATATTTTGTGGAGAAAAAATTTTTTTTTCTTCAAAAACAGGAGAATATTTAAAGACTGAAAAAAGAAATCTTGGATTAATGTTTCAAAGTTATGCGCTGTGGCCACATATGACAGTATTCCAAAATATTGTTTTTGGACTAGACATAAAAAATAAAACTTTAATAGAAAAAGAACAAAGATTTGAAGAGTTAGAAAAACTTTTTCAACTCAAAAATCTTAAAAATCGATATCCTTCAGAGCTGTCAGGCGGTCAACAACAAAGAGTTGCTTTAGCTAGAATGCTAGCTGTAAATCCTAATCTATTGTTATTAGACGAACCTCTCTCAAATTTAGATTCTAATTTACGTTTAGAGATGAGAGCAGAACTGAAAAGATTACATCAAACTTTAGGATGTACTATAATTTTTGTTACACACGATCAAATGGAAGCAATGACACTTGCAACCTCAATTGCTGTAATGAATAAAGGTATAATTGAACAATTAGATAAACCAATGACAATTTACAAAAAACCAAAAACGCTTTTTGTCGGAAAATTTGTAGGTAGTCCCCAAATGAATATTATTGATTTAAATCAGAGTGAAGAATTAGCTTTAAGTTTATTAAAAAAAACAAATTTTGAAAAACAACAAGTTAAAACATTAGGTATTAGACCAGAGTCAATAAAAATGGTGTCAAAAGATCAGGGAGATATTAATAGTACAATTGAAACTATTCAACCAACTGGAGCAGATTGGATAGTGGGTCTTAATATTTTGGGTAAATCTATTTTTGCAATTAGCTCAGAACAACCGCCTGGAATTGAAAGAGAAATAATTGGCTTATCATTTAAGTTAGATGGTTTACATGCGTTTGATAATAAAGATCAAAAGATTTAGATTATAGGATTATGTAGGAGAACTTGTACTAGACTTGTACCTAGGGAGATAAATTAATTATTTTTGGGCCACTGCATAAGGTGGTGTACTCCACTTTAATTCCATCAAAATAGCAAACTGACTTGGTACCACTATGAAAAAGAGGGACGGCAGAGGGACGGGAAAACTTTCCTAGACGTAACTTTTTTCCTGTATTATAAACGTCAGTGATAACAATACAAAACAGGGCCCTCGTGGTGAAATTTGGTAGACACAAAGGACTTAAAATCCTTGCCCTTTGGGAGTGCCAGTTCGAGTCTGGCCGAGGGCACCAATACTAGTATGAGTAAATTTCATTTCACTTTTGATAAAACAAAAAAAGCACAAGATTTAAAAAAAAAACTATTAATTAGAAATAAAAACTATTCTCCAAAAATAGCTAAAGTTATAGTTGTTGGAGGAGGAGATGGTTATATGCTTAGCTCATTGAAGAAATATGTAAAATTTAAAAAACCTTTTTACGGAATTAATTGTGGTTCGTATGGTTTTTTATTAAATAACTTTTCTACAGGAAGCTTAAAAAAAAAAATTATTTTAGCTAAAAAAATTTATATAAAACCTTTATGTGTTGAGGCAAAAACAAGTAAGTCCAAAAAAAAAATTCTTGCAATTAACGAGGTTTCTCTTTTTAGACAAAGCAGACAAACAGCATCGATAAATCTTAAAATAGGAAGAAAAGTAATTCTAAAAAAATTAATTGCTGATGGGATTCTTGTTTCAACACCTGCTGGCAGCACAGCCTACAATCTCTCAGCTCAAGGTCCGGTTATATCTTTAAACTCCAACAAATTAGTCGTCACTCCAATTAGTCCTTTTAGACCAAGAAGATGGAAAGGAAAAATAATCCCTAACAGTCAAATGATAAAAATTATTAATCGCGATCCTATAAAAAGACCAATAGCCGCTGTGGCAGACAATGTAGAAGTTAGAAATATAATTTCTGTTAGTGTAAAAATCAGTAAAAAAGTTACGTTCTGCTTACTTTATGATAAAAAAAGAAGTTTAGTTAAAAAAATTAAACTAGAACAAATGCGACAAAAATATAAATAATCTTTATGAAAAATTTTATAGATAAAAGTTTTTGGAAAAATAAAAAAGTTTTTATAACCGGCCACACTGGATTCAAAGGAAGTTGGTTGAGTTTATTTCTAAAACATTTAGGAGCTGAAGTTACAGGATATTCTTTAGCACCCATAACAAAACCAAGTTTATTTGCTTTAGCTAAAATAAAAAATGTAATAAAAAAATCAATTATTGCCGATATAAGAGATCATAAAAGACTTCAAAAAGAGATAGAAAAATCAAAAGCAACTATTGTTTTTCATTTAGCAGCACAACCTTTGGTAAGACTATCATACTTTCACCCTAAAGAAACCTTTGATGTAAATTTTACAGGTTCACTTAACATATTGGAGGCAATTAAAAAAAACAAAAGAATAACAACAGGAATTATAATTACGACAGATAAAGTTTATGATATTAGTAAAAATAAAATTTTTAAAGAAGAAGATACTCTTGGTGGTTCAGATCCCTATAGTGCCTCTAAGGTTTGTGTTGAATTTTTATTTAATTCATATCAAAAATCTTTTTTTTCAAAAAGTAAAAAAATGATTGCTACAGTCAGAGCTGGAAACGTTATTGGTGGAGGAGATTATTCTTTAGACAGGCTAATTCCAGATATTTTTAAATCCAAAACTAAAAATAAAAAAATTCTTCTACGTAATCCAAATTCTGTTAGACCATGGCAACATGTTCTAGAACCATTAAGTGGTTATTTGCTTTTAGCTCAAAACATTAATAACAAAAAAATTAAAAAATTAAAGCAACATTGGAATTTTGGACCAAATATTTCAAGCTGTAAATCAGTTAAATATTTAACACAATATCTTTCCGAGAGATTAAAATTAAAAATAGTTTTAGAAAAAAAACAAACTAAGTTATATAAGCCTGAAACTACAATATTAAGACTTAGCAATTCTAAATCTAGAAAATTTCTTTTTTGGTACCCAAAGTGGTCAATTAATAAATCTCTAGACAAAATTTTAGATTGGAATAAAAGTATTAGAAATAAAAGCGCATCTGAAATATGCATTCAACAAATTAAAGATTATTTAAAAAACTAAAAATGAATAATAAAATTAAAGAAATTGAAAATTTTGTAAAAAAAATTTTAGAAGAAAAAGATATAAAAAAAAATTTTATTCCAGGTGAGACCCTCATTCCTCCTTCAGGAAAGCTTATTGGGTTCGAAGAAACTAAAAATATGGTTTTAGCATCTTTTGATGGCTGGTTAACAACAGGAATGTTCAATTCAGAATTTCAAACAAAATTGTCAAATTTTTTAAATGTTAAACATTTAATGACAGTTAATTCTGGATCTTCAGCTAACTTACTAGCTTTCTCTTCTTTAACTTCTCATCTTCACAAAGACAGAGCCGTAAAGCCTGGAGATGAAGTGATATCTGTTGCGGCAGGTTTTCCGACCACAGTAAATCCAATTTTTCAAAATGGAGCTGTTCCAGTTTTTGTCGATATTAAACTCCCGACTTATAACATTAATGAAGAATTAATTGAGGAGGCAATTACCGATAAAACAAAAGCAATTATGTTAGCCCACACATTGGGCAACCCCTTTAATATAAATAAAGTTTTAGAAATTTGTAAAAAAAATAATTTATGGCTAATTGAAGATAATTGTGATGCCCTTGGTTCTAAATACAACAATCAATATACTGGCACATTTGGAGACGCTGCCACACTAAGTTTTTATCCAGCTCATCATATTACAATGGGCGAGGGTGGAGCAATTTTTACCAACAATTCTAGAATTAAACGTGTAGCTGAATCATTTAGAGATTGGGGAAGGGATTGTTATTGTGAACCTGGTGTAGAGAACACTTGTAAAAAAAGATTTGAATGGCAACTGGGTAAACTGCCGCTTGGTTATGATCATAAGTATATCTATTCACACATAGGGTTTAATATGAAAATTACAGATATGCAGGCTGCGTGTGGCTTAGGGCAATTAGATAATCTTGAAAATTTTATTAAAAAGAGAAAAACTAATGTTGATTTCTTAAAAAAACTTTTAATTGATTTGCAAGATGAAATTTTGTTACCAGAAGCAGAGTTAAATTCGGATCCTTCATGGTTTGGTTTCCCAATTACTTTAAAAAAAGATTCAAAATTTAAACGTGTAGATATTCTAAAAAAATTAACAGAAAATAAAATTGGGACCAGACTGTTGTTTGGAGGAAATCTAACGAAACAACCAGCGTATATTTCTAAAAATTTTAAAGTTCAAGGAAATCTTGATGTAACAGATTTAATTATGTCTAATACTTTCTGGGTTGGAATTCAGCCGGCAATTGGAGAAGAAGAGTTGTCTTATATTGCAAAAGTTTTAAAAGATTTTTTTAAAAATAAATAAAAAAAACTCGTTAGTAAATAATTAAGCATTAAAAAATGAAGATTTTTTTAAAACTTTATAAAAAAATATTACCTTATTTTTTTTTCATTATATATGGAAAGATATCTATAAATCAAAATAATTTTAATAAAAATTTAGTTATAAAAAAAAAAAAATATAAAAAAGTATCCTATAAATTTTTTGAAATTAATAACTCAAGGCTTTACACGAACAGTTCTGATGTTGCGTATATTACTAATAATACAATAATTTCTGGGCCATCTATACAATTTCGAAGAAAATTGAATGCAAATGTAATACACAATATCGTAATTCATAAAGGAACTCCTAAATTTTATAAGAAAATAAATTGTAGAGTTTTTTCCTTATTATGCGGCATTGATACAAATAATTATTACCACTGGTTTTTTGATTGCTTACCAAAACTTTTAATTTTTAAAAGATTCTATAAATTTGAAAAAAATGACTTCTTTTTAGCACCCAATCTTAAACATGATTTTCAAATTAAAAGTTTGAGAATGCTGAATATAAAAAATATTCTTAATGCCGCAAGTCTAAAGCACGTTTATGCAAAAAAAATAATTACAACTAGTTTTACCAATTTTACTATTGACCACAAAGATTGGCTGATCAAAGAATTACGAGATAAGTTTACATTAACTAAAAGAAAAATTAGCAAACAAAATTTGAAAATATTTTTAGATAGAAAGGGTGTTAGCAGTCTCATAAGAGACATTTCGAATAAAGAAGAGCTAATTAAATTTTTGCGTAACGAAAATTTTCTTATAATTGATCCGTCTAAGCTTTCTTTTGTTGATGAAATTAAATTATTCAATGCAGCAAAAATAGTAGTTGGAATTTATGGTGCTGGATTAACAAATGCTATTTTCTGTCAAAAAAAAACCCATATAATTGAATTAAAAAATAATCAAACAGATAGTTTATTTAAAAATATCATTAAAAAATCTAAATTAAATTATCATTTTCTTACATCTGAAGTGAAGGCATCGAAGTACTCCTCTAAACCTTTCGATGGATTTATTAATATTAATATATTAAAATTATCAAAAATATTATCTAAAATTAATTAATATGAAATTTAAAATAGGAAAAAAAACTATTTCTGAAGATAGGATGTATGTAGTTGCAGAAATTTCTGCAAATCATGGTGGTTCAATAAGTAGAGCCAAAAAATTAATATCTTTTGCCAAAAAAGCAGGTGTAGATGCCGTTAAAATACAAAGTTACTCACCAGACAGCATGACAATAAATTCTAATAAAAAAGATTTTCAAATAGAACATTTTAAATGGAAAAAGTACAAAAATTTTTATAAATTATATCAAAAAGGTCAGACACCGAATAAATGGATAAAGGAACTTTTTCTTTATGCAAAAAAAATAAAAATAGATATTTTTTCTTCACCGTTTGATGAAAAAGCTGTTGACGAATTAGAAAAATGTGGATGCATAGCCTATAAAATAGCTTCACCTGAAATAAATCATATTCCTTTATTAAAAAAAGTAGCAAAAACACAAAAACCAATAATTATATCAACTGGTGTTGCCAATATAAAAGATATCGAATTAGCAATTGATATAATAAAAAAAAATGGAAATAAAAAAATAATTCTTTTGAAGTGTGATAGCACTTATCCGGCTAAATTTGAAGACGCAAATCTAAATGCTATACCTTTTTTAAAAAAAAAATTTAATGTTAAAGTTGGTTATTCTGATCATACCGCAGATATTAATAGTGCACTTTTATCGTTTATGTTTGGTTCATGTCTTGTTGAAAGACATTTCGATTTAAAGAATAAAAAAAAAACTTTAGATAGTTTCTTCTCCTCAAATTTTGAAGATCTAAAAAAATTAGTAATAAAATTTAGAGGGATTGAAAAATTCAAAAAAGAAAAACAATATATACTTTCAAAAAGTGCCAAAAAAAATAGAAATTTAATGAGATCAATTTATATAAATAAAAATGTTAAAAAAAATGATTTAATAACTGAATCAAATATAAAAATTGTAAGACCAGCATATGGAGAAGACCCTATTAATTATTTTGACATAATTGGAAAAAAATTCAAAAAAAATTTATATATAGGAGATAGATTTCATAAAAGTTATGTAAAAAAGTAATTAGAAAGAATTAAGTGAAAAAAAATCAAAATAAAAAAATTTTAATTATTTACGAATACAACAATAAAACTGGAGGTGGACATTTTGGAAGAAGTAAAAATATTTTTAAAAATTTAAAAAAAAAATACCCTAGCACAAGTATTAAAAATATTAAAAATATAAAACAAAAAATTTTAGATAATTATGATTATTATATATTTGATATTAAAAATTATAATAACAATTTTTATAGATATGCATCCAAAAAAAAAAATAGCATTTTGACTATAGAGAACTTTCAAAATAATTTATCTAAATATAACTTAAGTATTTATGATCACAATAGTTCTATTAAAAATGTTAGATATAAAGGGCTTCATTTTGCACCGATAGACAAAAGGTTAAATGTAAAAAGAATAGTAAAAAAAGATACAATATTTATTTTTTTAGGTTCAGTTTATAAAAAAAAAATTCAGCTAAAAAAAATTGTTAATAGTATAGATTACACTAAATATAAAGTTATAATATCTCCTCTCAACAAGATATCAAAATTTAAAAATCAAAAAATTAAATTTTCTAGCAAAAGAAATTGGATAAAATACTTTAAAAACTCAGAATATTGTATTTTAAGTGGTGGCGTAACTTTACTAGAAGCTCTATTTATGAAAAAAAAATGTTTTGTAATTCCTCAAAATAATTTAGAAAACACTTTTTCTAGGTATTTACTTAAAAAAAAATATATAATTTCCAATGAAATTGCCCATAGCATAAATTTTTTTAAAAATAATTCTAATATTTCAAAAAAAATAAAAGTAGCTAAAGAAATTGATAAAAATGGATCTAATAAAATCGTTACAATCTTTGAAAAAAAAATATTAAAAAAATGATAAAAATTTTTGATTGCTGCAGCCACCCAACATTAACAGGTAAGTTTAATGATTATAATTCAACTTTTAAAAGTCTTAGCTCTACAATGAAAAAAAATAAAATTTACAAGGCCTGTGCAATGGGGTTAGATGATTTTGAAAAATATGACCACATAAAATTTATAAATCAATGCAATAAGTATAAAAATTTAGTTCCGATAGCAGGTATAAATCCAATTAAAAATGATGCAAAAATTATAAAAGAATTAAAATTGATTAAAAAATTAGGTTTTAAAGGAGTTAAATTACATAATAGAATTTCAAATTTTGATCTATCTAATAAAAAATTTATTTCATTTTTAAAATTACTTGAAAAAACTAATTTGGTTTGCTTAATTTGTTGTTACTGGCATGATGATATTAGCAAATATCAAAAAAATGATTTTTTGCATTCACTTATTGATGCGTTTAAAAAAGTTAAAAAATTAAAAACTATATTAGTACACGGTGGTAATGTTAGACTTCTAGAATTTGCTGAACTTGTAAGATCAAATAATACTAATTTTTTATTAGATTTATCTATGACCATGATTAAATATGAAGGTAGCTCAATTGATGATGATATTAAATTTTTATTTAAAAATTTTGATGAAAGAATTTGTGTAGGCTCTGACCATCCTGAATACTCTCATGAGAAATTTAGAGAAAGATTTAATTTTTTTTCAAAAGGTTTAACATTAAAGAAAAAAGAAAATATAGCCTTTAAAAATTTAGAAAGATTTTTTTTTTAAGTGAAAGGAATTAAAAATAAAGCCGCAGTTTTTGGGACTGGCCCTGAGCAAGCAAATGGAATAAAAAATTTAAAAAAATATTTTATAGTTTATGGTTTTGAGGATAATAAAAAAATATTTGATCAAAAACGTGTTGATATTTCAGTAAATATACGTCTAAGAAATAAAAAAAAAATTTTAGAATATTTAAAAAAAAAAAAAATAAATTTTCTCTTTTCTTTTTGTTCCGAAAGAACCTTACCTATTTTAAGTTATTTATATTTAAAACTTAACAAGGAAAATAATTACGCAAAACTTATTAAAAGATCTTTAAATAAATATTCTTTAAGAAAAGTTTTTCTAAAAAAAGGTATACCAACTCCAAAATTTTCAATTTTAGAAAATCAAAAGCAAATAAAAATAAAGAAAATTATTAAACCATTTACTGGAAGTGGCTCAAAAGGTATTGTAGCAATTAATAAAAATAATTTTAGTAAGTTAAAAATAAAGAATTTTAAAAATTGTTTAATTGAAGATTATATAGATGGTGATATTTACGCAATAGATGGATATTGTGTAAAAAAACTTTTTTTCGGCCTGTCATTGTCTAAAAAGTTAAGAGATATTAATTCACCTTTGGTTGATAAAAAGATAATCTTTAATCACCAAAATAAAAATTTGCTTAATAAAGCAAATATTCTTGGTCAAAAGTGCTGTGCTGCTCTTGATGTTGAAAATGTACCAATACATTTAGAATTTATAAGATCTAAAGAAGGAATATTATATCCAATTGATTTTGCAATAAGAGGTGCGGGGGCAGGTCTGTTTAACTTTTGTCTTTCGGAACTAATTTCCAAAGATGCAAGTGATTGTCAAATTAAATTACAAATGAATAAGAGTATTCAGCTTAATGTAAAACGAAAAGTTTTTTTTTATATTTATTTTTTAACAGCAAAAAAAAAAAGTTTTATGAAAAGAATTGATCTAAGTTTTTTTAGGAAAATAAATCTTAAACATAAAATATATTATAATAAAAAAATAGGTGAAAAAATTTCTTCACCAATGTCTACTCACGATAGAGCAGGTCATATATATTTTAAATTTTATAGTTATAGTAAAATGTTAAAAAATATAAAAATAATTGACAATTATTTAGACAATTTGGAGATTTAAATTAAAATTTTAAGTAAACTTCTTTATGGATAATATTTATTAAATTTATTTAACATTTTTTAATTATCAGAAAAGTTTATTTTATTTATTTAAATGGTGCCCCTTGTCCGACTCGAACAGACCACCTACTGATTACAAATCAGTTGCTCTACCAGATGAGCTAAAGGGGCAATTTCTTCTTTTAGAATAAAAATTATTAAAACTCAATTAAAATAAAATTTAAATAAAGATATGTTTCGGCTATTTTTTGAGAGTATGGTTTATATGATGACAGACTATTGCAACAGTATTTGATATATTCAAGCTTTCCACATTTTTACTAATACTCACCTTAAACTGAAAGTCTGAATGTTTTAAAGATTGGTTTCTTAAACCAAATCCTTCTGAGCCAAAAAGCAAAACATTTCTTCCTTCCCATTTATGTTGAGTAAAATCTTTTTTACCAGAGACGTCAAAAGCGCTAATCCAAAAATTTTGAGATTTCAAATATTTTAAAGAGGTGTTGACGTTGGATTCTTTAAAAATAATCATATGTTCCGCTCCACCACTCGCACTTCTGTCAAGAAGTTTACTTTTTGAAGGAAAAGATCTGTCTTTGACAATTATACCGTCGATATTAAATGATGCAGCAGATCTTATAATCGATCCAATATTTCTTGCATCTGTCACTTCTTCTAAAGCCAAAAAATTTATATTCTTTTTATCGGTTTCTTTTATGAAATCTTTTAATGTTAAATTTTCTAATTGTTCAACCTCCGCAACGAGTCCTTGATGCGCAATCTCATCTCTGCCACAAATATTATCAAGTTCTCTTCTAGATTTGTAAAAAACATGAATATTTTTAAACAGATTTAAAGACTGGTTCTCTCTATTTAAATTTTTTTGGGCGTCTTCTGTAACAAATACCTTTTCTATTTTTCTTTTAGGGTTTTTTAAGGCCTCAACCACAGCATGTTTACCTACTATTAAAAAAGTTGTTTTTTTCATAAATTTTTGGCTAATTTCTTAAATAAATAGCATATTTTAATACAAAATGATTTATTGCTTTTAAACAACAAGATGCTTATAAAACGTTTGTTTTTAAATACTTTTTAAGTTATTGGGTATCCCAATTTAAGTGTTAAGGAGGGGTACCAAAGCGGTCAAATGGGGCG
>Ga0115001_10002778_pt1 | contig 13348 bp, 12 predicted proteins | sample ArcticOcean_MG_C_12_FD_89869 | JGI IMG/M metagenome (GOLD analysis project Ga0115001, IMG submission 89869) | Marine microbial communities from western Arctic Ocean - ArcticOcean_MG_CB8_130 | ecosystem: Environmental > Aquatic > Marine > Oceanic | place: Arctic Ocean: Canada Basin | collected... | reverse complement strand
TTTTAGGCTTTGTAGCCGCTGAACCTGAAAATAGGTCTCTTGGTTGAAGACCCTCGTCTGCTATCTTATCCACTTCAAGATTCTCCCATAATATATTACCTAATGATCCCCATGACCATTCTGTATCAAACTGAGTGGTCCAATGTTTCATTGTTTCCCGTAATTTTCCATAATCGTCATGATTAGTTCGTCGTAGGGCTGCGTCAACTTCAGCGTCGTTTATAATTTCAAAATCATCATCTTTTAAAGAGATCCAATCAAGCACCTCCTTAAAATAGGCTAATAACTTTTCCATAAATTCAGCGTTACCCTGATTAACATAAATATAAGCTAAAAAATAATCTAAATTGGCCGCCCCTTCCTTTAATTTTAAATCAACTTCACTTATAATCCCTTTCTCGCCTGTCATGTGTGGGTTCGCCTCATCTTCAATATTTATTATTGGGAGATATCTATATTCCACGCCCCGTCTCATGGTTGCCCGGGACGCGGGCGTGTCGGGCGAGAAACGAACTGTCTCGGGTATTACTACTTCAGATTGTTTAACAGGTGTCGCGGCCGCCTCCATCTATATATATAAAAATATATATAAAAATATATATCTTAGGTTAATTAACTATGAATCTAGATGAATTATCTGAAAAACTGAATAGTATTAGCTATTCATTAAAAAACGATAACTCTTATGAAACTCTTTTAAAGAAGTTAAAAGAAGAACCGGAAATAAAACAAGAATATTATGATTCATTAGATCCCTTAGATCGTGATTATCAGAAGAAGAACGATGATTATAAAAAACTTATATCGGGATTTTCTCAATCCTATTTAGAATTGTGTGAGTGGTACGTGGGCCCCGAGTTACCTATGAACGACACTACTTTTTTAGATAACAAAGATAGTATTAATACTCTTTATTTTATGTTTCTAATGAGTATGTTTATAAAATCTAACTAATAGATATAAATGAAAACAGTAAAGATATCTAAGAAGTATATTATCTCAACCTTTGAGAAAGAAGATTTAGATATCTTTAAAACTGAACTCTTTATCTACTTATTAGGAAAACAAAAGAAAATGGAATTTATTCCTAAACTTATAGATTATGACTGTTCAAAGTTAGTATTAAAGACAGAAAATGTAGGTATTACCTTAGAAGAATATTGTGAAAGCGGAGATGATTTAGATGATTTCTTACCTCAGATTAAAAAGATCTATAATAAATTTATTAAAGTAGGTTATTATCACAATGACCTCCGTTATAAAAATATTATTATTAATCCAGATTCTAAAAAATTATATTTAATAGATTTTGAATTTACAGATACGAAAGATAAAGATTTAGATGATGAAAATATCGTAAAAAAACTCAAGAGAAAATCAAAGACGAAATCTAAATAAATTATTGATTTAATTTATCTTCTTCTTGTCTTTGTCTTTCTTTTAGATTTTCTTTTCTTTCTAGTAGAACGTCTTTTCTTTCTAGTAGATTTTCTTTTACGTCTTTTACCACCACCCGCCACGTGGCCCTGGTGACTTATTACAAATAATTCTAAATTTTCATGGGTATTACTTAGTAAATGCTCATCCGGATAATAAGTATTGTCCCTTGTTTCATATTTCCCATCTCTATCAATTTTATACATCAGTCTGTACTCATCATGATTCATAAATTCTGAGACTTTATGTTTTAAATCTCCGATTGTCCTATTCTCTGGTAGATACATATCATTTATTAATTCATTTCTAATATTATATATTCTGACCCTGATTAAGTTAAAATAATCAATTATTCTTAAAATCAAATCATTAGGTAAATGGTCTTCATCATCTAAAAATATTTTAGAAAATGCCAATCTTTTTTCCGCTTTGATTAATTGGAGCATCTACTATAATAAACATTTATAATAAACATTTATAATGAATAACCCGTCGGTTCACTAGAACCCATCATGGAACCGAAACCATTGGACATGGAGCTAGATTGATTCGTCATTTTAGGGAGAGTGAATTCCTGAGGAGGAGGAGGAGCTTCCTGAGTAGAGATTTGAGGAGGACTTGGTCCCTGACCACCTAATAAAGGAGCATTCATCCCAGCAGCATACTGCTGTAATTGTGGCGATTCGGCGGGTGCGTTCTGTAAGGCGGAAGACACATGAACAAATAATAATGTATTCTGAAGAATAATATAGATGATCGGGAAAATCAGGAAGATCCATGCTAATTCTGTTTTATTGTATTGACAAAGACCATACATAATGATACCGAGGGTTAATAAGAATTTTAATTCTTGTGCCGAATACATATTATATAAATTCTCCATCTTTAAAGTATTATATCTACCTAATCTCTGTCTCGTGAAATAGATACAGATCATAGAGAGGGCGAGGATAATACCATAGATAATAACCGGAGAACACATTTTCGTAGTCAAAAGTTCATTCACTTCATTTAACGTTTCCATTTTATATATACTAAAAATATAAAAAAAGAACAAAGAAAAAGAACAATTAAATCTAAAATTTGATATTTCATTTAATTCTATGAATTAAATTGAAAAGAAACTTCTTAAAATGTGCTTCACGCGCTCCTGTAGGGTGAAACGTGAACAAAAGCGACCTAAGGTTTATCGGGTTCATCCTGAACCAAAACCATCCTTCACTATGGATGAAGTCATTCAGTGTCATGGTTGTTTCCAGAGATTTTCTCTAGATCAGATTAAAATTAATTGTGCTGGTTGTGATAAATTCTTTCATTGTAAGATCGCGGGAACCTGTTATGGGAAACATTGTACCTCTGAATTCGGTACAAATCAAGTTCATCGCTTATCATGGTGTATCAATTGTGTACCTGGAATACCCGAGAATAAAATCAGGGTGAAGAGAGAAGATCCTTGTATCTGTAATGAATGTTACACTGATTAACTTTATCTTCTTCTTTTAGTATGTTTCTTTTTCTTTTTCTTTCTTCTAGTGGTTTTATTTTTCTTACGCTTTTTTATAGATTTCTTTATTTTTTTAGAAGATTTCTTTTTATATTTGGCGCCTGCTTTTTGATGACTACAATATTCACATGTAGGTTCACCCGTTCTCAGAGCCCCTTGATTATCTGCATGAAGTATTACTCTTTGATCGCAATTATCATTTCTACGACCGGTTATAAAATTAAACCATTGTTTATGCGTTTCAGAATTGCAACCTGAATTACCCCTTTCACAAGAGCATTTCGGCCATATATTTTGAGGATTTCCGCTATCTTCAGCCATTCTTAATCTATCATCGTACGTCTGACTACCATAATCATCTAGAAGTTTTTGGGCGACTGGTCCTAATTTCTCTGGATCAAAAGGTTCATCCATATTTTTTACAACTTTTTCATCATATGTTTCATGGTCCTCACCCCCTGGTCTCGCACCCCCCCTCATTATATATATAAATATAGTAGATATATTTATTCAAATCCTCTGTATTTATAAATTAATGTTTTTAACTTGTCAAAGATAATTTGACTCGTTCTTTTTGTGATCATAAATGTATTATCTAGTGAATTTACTATATGTTTATGAATTTCACCGATCTCTAATAAATGAGAAACGGTTTCTACAATATCACCATTGATCTTATTACTTTTATAAATTACAATAGATAGATCTTCATTAAAGACTGTTAAATTTTTGACGATATATCTATAAAACCATATTTCACGACTCTCTTCATCAATTCTAAAGATCTGTTTCTCCATCTTGGCCATTTCAGTTAAGAAATATTCGGAATCTGGATAATATCTTAATTTCCACGCTAATTTATGTGTCTTAACGGGGAAGACTATCTTTTTTAGTATTTGTTTTTCATTATTAATTTTCCAATTCAGATGTTCGGTTTTAATATTTCTATTGAGATCGTGGATTACTTGATAACTATTTCCAAGATGGATATCGGATCCAATAATTTTAGGTAATTCACCCTTCATTAAATCTAAATAATTAGGTACATTGTGAAAGATAATATTTCCCTGAGTATCATGTCCTCGTCGGCCAGCTCTGCCACTCATTTGTAAATAATCTGATGTCGTATATTCTGGATCTTTATATCCCGTTAAAACAACACTACGAATCGGTAAATCAATTCCTAAGCAGAGTGTTTTATCACTGATAACGATACCTAATTTTCTTTCACTCATTAGTCTCTGTAAAATCCAATTATAAACATCGGGCATAGATGATACATAGAGACCAATTCCTCTCTTGAGAAGCTGAAAATAAGGATTTTCATAATCAACCGTTAAACCTATGGATTTTTTAATTTCTCTACGAATACTCTTGATTTCTTCTCCACTCATCGGTTCACCGCGACTAAATACATATTCAGAATGTTTCTTAAAAACATCTATATCCCTAAAATCTGGATTTTCTATGAAATTATTATATTCATTTACGAGATTTGATTTTGCTTTTCCCGAGCATTTATAGATACATTTATTGTAATAATCTGTCATATCTGCAATATATTTATTTTTTTGATCTTTATCGTAGCGACTCATCTTCTCACTCTTTTCGGTTCGGGCATCATTTGTTTTAATTTTAATACTCTCTGAATAAACTGTTCTTTTTTCCATATACTTTTGAAAAAGTTCACTTTTCTTTTGAAGAATATCATAATGAAAGGGATAATTAATATGTTCTTCATTTTGTAAATCCTCATAGAGATTCAGGAAAATTTCTTTGGAGACTTCTTCTCGTGTATGAAAATATAACATCGGTAAAAGATCTTTTTCCTTACAATCCTTAAACAACTGAATTATATTATTACTTTTGCTTCTGATTGGTGGGTGATTCAGGACCTCCGGAGCCCGAAATAGATTAGTGATTTCAATCATATAATCTGGATATTTATCATAGATATCCCTGAGACCCTGTTTTAGAAATGATTCATAATCCTTCGTATCGTCAAGCGTTAATAATTTATCTTCGCTAAAATATGTATCAGGAGATAAATATTCAATTTCGTCTTCTAAATCATCTTTTTCAAAGATATCATAAATACTTTCATATAAGCTAATTAAATCTTTTGGAGTGAAGGGGATATTTTGAATACTATTAAAATCTGATAAGTCTAAACAGGATAAAGGATGTAAATCGGTTAATTTATCATTATAAATCCACCTCTGAATATTAATAAATCGTTTTTTATATTCAACATATTCTATGTTCATATCAGGATGAATTTTTTGAAAGATATTCCTTAAGAACTCTATATTATCAATCGTCGCAGATAATGCCAAGAAAGGACATCTAATACATTTAATAATATTTTCATATTGTATCATATCATTGAGATTGTGAATTTCATCAAAGACAGCATAATTAAAATCTGTATAGATTTTAGGTAAATATTGCTCAATAACATCGGGCGTACCGATAAAGATATTCGTTTGGTTATCATAAGATAAATGTCCCATATTTTCTACTAAATAATGAACCCTATAACCCATCTTAATAAAATTAGCCCCAACCTGAAAAGCGACCGGTTTCGCGGGGCAAACATATAAGATTTTATGATGAAGAATACCCGTCGCCATCGCCACGAATGTTTTTCCGGATGATGTCGGTGCTTTCACTAAGATAGATTTATTCTGTTTAATAAATTGTATCACTGTTTTTTGCCATTCATCTAGTTTATATTCACCTTTATCCCAGAAATTTAATGGAGGTAAAAGATCACTACATTCTTTCATGAGATAACTTTTAGTATCACAATCCATGAACTTCTTATCTAAACGACTCATAATCTTCTGATATTTTGTATCATTTAAAATGTATTCGTGTTGTCCATATTTGAGACTGTAATATAAAATTAAGATTTGTGACATATAATCCTTTTTTTCTTCTTTTTGAAGTTTCACGAAATATTCTAAAAGATTTACCTTAAAAATTTGCTTCGCTTCTTCTGTTTTAAGATAAGTAAACTTTTCCATATAATTCTTTTCACTTATGCTCTGAAACGCGTAATCAATTTTCATCAAATCATCTTTAATCAGTTTCTCATTCCTTTTTATATTTTGTTCTTGAATAATCAGATCTTTCTTTTTCATCGGTTTAGGTTTTTTAGATTGGTGGCCAACCGCTTTCTGTTCAGATTTATCATTATCAAGAATCATATGTTTTAAGTTTGTCCGAATACCTTGACCCAGATCGCGAATAAATACATTGAATAAAGCATTATTATGTGTTTCCCAAAAGATAGTTTCCATATCAATATATATTTTTTATATGATATGTTTAAATAAAAAGGATATCAAATTTTAATTAGATTTCCTACGTTTAGTAGGTTTACGTTTTCTAGTAGGTTTACGTTTTCTAGTAGGTTTACGTTTTCTAGTATGTTTACGTTTTTTAGTTTTATATTTCAATCGTGCCCTCGGAATCGGGATAGGGGTGGCATGGTCAGCGCCAGACCCAGTACCTGCTACATCACTCTTCTTTTTAGGAGCAGCGATTGACGACTGTGTGGGGGATCGTAAATTCTCCAGTTCCGCATTTTTAGCCTTTATCGCCCCCCTTAGCTGGTCGATGTACTCCTGCTCTGGCTCTTTTTTTTCACGTTCTTCTTGAATGTAAAACTCCAGCGATTCAATTTCGAATTCCAGCCTTTCAATTTCTTCTTCCAGGGATTTTTCTTGTATAGATACTGGAATAGATACACCGGATTCCGGCTCGGGTTCCGGCTGCACCAACAGCGCCGGCAGCGCCGATACCACGTTTTTGGCGATCGCAGGTACTGTTTCTTTACGAAAATCATCAATATCTTCAAGTCGCCACGGATCCAAGAATTCCCCCCTCCCCCTGTTCATTGCCCGCAGGTGTCTCACATCTGGTGGCGTGGGAGGTGAGGGTTCGGGTTCCGGCTCTGGTTCTGCCACCACCTTCGTCTTTGATTTCTTTGCCATTATATATTATATATATATTAAATTTAATCTGATTTATTCCGATTTTCCACCTCTACTTAGGAAGGCAATAACTAAATTAGAGCCATGCATAAACAAAAAGGCGAAGACTATTAATACAACGATCGTCTTTATAAATTTAACATTATCATTCATATTAATTAATGAACTGAAATCTAAATAAGGACTAAAATCTAATGATACATGAGTGGGTTTATCATATAAATCTGTATATAATCTTTCTAACAATAACGTAGTATTAGATGGTACATTACAGACTCTTGATTCATATTCTTTAGAAATCGCGATGATATTTTTAATTGCTTGTGGAATTAATGGTCCTAATTCATCAACTAGTTTATTTATTTTATATCTTTCATCGTTATCGGCTTGCATAATATCTATATTATCATTTCCTACAATGGAAAATATCAATGATCCGATCATAAGTGTTTTATCGGCGACACCGGTTTGACACATGGATTTTCCTAAATTCAATAAATTCATACATTCTTGAACTTGTTGGGATTTCATAGTGATAATCTTTCTTAACTTCCGTTTCAGATAATTAATATCTATCGTAGTAAACTCTTTAACAGAGGTATAACTCGCGATACGAGTTTGAATATCTAAATCATCGTCTCCTGTATTTAATTTATCATTAACACACGCTTCAAATGCGGAATCATATTGTAAACCCGATAACATATCACTAAAACTATTTAAACTATTCATAGCAGAAGTCTCTTCATTTAGAATCATTTCATCTATCATTTGGGTAGTAAAATCCTCAACTTCTTCGGCTATAATATCATCTGGTCCAAAGGTATCATTTGGACACACGGCCCATGAAGGTTTATTTTCGGGCAAACAGTTTACAATTGAACCACGATTAGTATTAATATCTCTTCTTAATTTCGGAAAATCATATACGTCTACTTCTAAATTACCTGTCTGTCCGATAAATTCGGGTCTCATATATTCTTCGGGTAATGTATATTCCATAGTTCCCGGTGTTCTACTACCAATATATCTTAGTATCTCTTCATTTGTCATGCCCTGACTCGCGCTCATCCAATAATTTTTGATCTTACCCTCATCAGAACCAGAATTAGCAGATGACCAATTAATACGATCTACATTTAATCCTAATAAATTAGCAGATTGTTGATTTTGGAACCAGGTAGGAGTACCCGTTTCACCTGGTCCTAGAGATCCACTCTCAGGATCGCCACTTACATTACACATTTCATATTTCCCAGCATTGATTAAATTACGTTTTGATCCCTCTCTTGGATTATTGAGATCACCTTCTTCATCTAAACATTCACTACATAAGGCGTTGGTAATGTAAGTTGGCTGGGCAGTCGTGTTCCCTGTAGTGGCCGTACCATCGTCATTTAGTGTGGCACAAATATTAAAACATGTTTTATTAAAATCTGGTTGACCATATTGGGGATCTCCACTGATAGATGGATCTATAAATACCTGATAATCTGTCTCTAAAATATTTCCCCCATCTCTATTATAATTCGGACAACTTTCTTTGGTTCCAGTAAATACCATATTATAATTAAGATATATTTTATTTAATCCATAAAATATATGAATTCGGATCTTTTTTTCAAAGGTAGTTCGGGATGTATTTTTAGACCCAATATACCATGCGCAAAAAGTAAAAAAAAAAGAAGTAAAAAAAAAATCACGAAATTGTTTCTCAAAAAAAACAAAGAATATCAAATCGGATTAGATATAAAAAAAATACCAGGTTATAAAAAATGGACTATCTTGTGGGAAGAAACTTGTATGTCACCTGAATATGGTGATCTTTTAAAAAACACTGATATCACAGGATGTCTTAAATCACAAAATATAAATCCAAGTACACTACCCCTTCATCACACATTCACACTTTATCAAGGAGCATATGGTGGACTGACACTTTATAATTATAGTAATAAAATAATTAAAGCGTCTCACTTCAAGGGGAAACAAGCATTTTTAAAAATATTCCTGAAATTTTTTAAATTGCTTGGGAATATATTTCACGGTCTATGTCAATTGAATAAACATAAGATATGTCATCATGATATTAATATTAATAATATACTTATCAAGGATAATGAATCATATATTATAGATTATGATATCAGTTTGAAAATTAATAAATCATTAAATCAGAATGATTTCTTAAAAGATAGGATGATCCTGGAATATGATAACTATAGAATATATGAACCATATTCTTATGAATATATTTATTTTATACTTGAAAATGGAAATATATTAAAAGAGCAAGAGAATATAGCACTCTATCAACCCCGATATAATTATTATGAAATGTACGAACCAATTCATCACAAATTATTTAACACCGACACGGACAATCAGAGATTTGAATTATTAGAAGATAAATTACTCAAAGTAAACAAACCAAATTTGGCTATGTTGATTGATAAATTAGATGTTTATTCGCTAGGCATGTTAATTTTATCACTCTTCATCAGTCTATCCGAAAAATATGAAATAGATATTGAAACGATAATCAAATTATTTAAATTAATAGAATTAAAACCCTATATGGATCTAATTAAAGATATGATCGCATTTGATTATAGGGATAGAATAGATATCCACGAAGCATATGAAAGATATAAAAATTTGATATCTTAAATTAATCAGAATAAATCAGAATAAATCAAAGAGATGTTAGATTACTATGGATCAATCATCAAATCTGAGGCGGAGGTAGATCAAGAACTTATTCAGAAGTTTAGAGAAAAATGTTATGAGTCGTATATGAAAAAGATTATCCGAGATCTGAGAGAAGAAGAAGTTCTACAGAAAGAATACTCTGTATCAGGTTGGATGGTATTTCATGGTAAAACGATTCATGAAATTATTGAAAAAACAATTAATTATCAAAAACAAAAGAATGAAAAGAAAATCAAGTTTATCTATTGCTACAATCAACTCTTTAGGGATAGAGATGTCTTGAGGTTAATTTGTGATAAGATTTAATTAGCGTCTTCTGGTTCTTCTGGTTCTTCTTGCTCTGGTTCTTCTGGTTCTTCTTGCTCTGGTTCTTCTGGTTCTTCTGGTTCTTCTGGTTCTACGTTTCTTAGAACCTCTACTTCTGCTTCTTCTTCTACGACCACCTCCTATAGTCATTTCGGGGTCTTGATCCCCTTGTTGCCCTGGTTCCGATTCTCTTTGTTGGTCATGCACCGGTTCTGGTTCTGACCCTAAAGATACACTCAATGCACCTTGATTTTCACGCATTAATTTCATAAATAATAATATTTGACAAAAATCTTTCCAGAATAAAAAAATTTTTGTCTCGGATGAAACTAATCCATTTATATTTGAAATATGATTATATGCCACGTATAATTTTAATTTATTAATATCCGCCCCTGCTAAAAATTCTCTATAATAAGCTTCTATCTTTTCTAATCTTTTTTCTATTTCTTCGTCTGACCAGAGTTTGCCATGTCCATTTTTAGCCTCATGATTGATTAACCGATTTATCTCGTGACCTTCGGGTAGATTATTCAGGATATATTTGCCTTTCGCTCCTGTAATATGTAATAAATTGAGTATTTCTCTTTGTCCTTTCCCCCTGTAAAAATTACGAATAAAAGTCATATATGTATTCTTATTCCCACCAGACGTTAATGTTATGAGTTTTCCTGTATCATAACCCGGTATAACTGGTAATATTACAGGGTTTATTCTATATCTTTCTAGTTCAGATAAAATATCTTGTTTTGTAATCTCTAAACCTGAAAACGAACTTTCTCTTGATAGTACGTCTATTCCCTTTTCTTGAAAATCATCCAAGAAGGTACCTTTAAATATCTGGTTATCATAAGTTAAACATTGTTTCATTTCTCTTTTCATTCCTGTGTAATCTATGGGGCGACAGAAATTACACATCACCGTTACATTTTTGTCTCCTACAAATTTACTCAACCAATATAATATATCACTTAAATATACACCACTTTCCTGATGGGTGGGGTATATATTAAACCAAAACTCTCCTTCTCTTCTTTCTTCGTCAGTATCAAGATACGTAGGGGGGGTTCTATTGTTTAACTGTACCATTCCATTATCCTCATTACATCTACCGAAGTAATCGCCGTGTGACTGTCTCATCTGGATGATTTTTTCGTACTTAGCTTTACCTTCCTCTGTGTCGCACAAAGTTCCGGCACATTCGCGTGCAGACGCCTCATCCGCATCCCAGCATCTATGCGGATATTTAATATTATAATCTTGTAATTGAGTAGTACTCTTAATATCTTCAACAATTTCAAAAACTTCTTTAGGAATTAATCCCGAAGCCATGGGGTCCCAGAATCCTCTTAAACTCAATGTATGTTCTGGGACGATGGAACCCGGGTTATAAGTTCTATTAATCTTTGATTCAGACGTATTAGAAACTGAATTCTTCTGCATTCTTCTAAGTGTTCTTATAGAGAGGTCGCCCATTTGACTTTCTACTGAAGACCCGAATTCTGACACAAAATTTAGTGTAATGTTTTCTGGTACAAAAAAAAAGTGATTATTCGCTCTTCCATGAGTCAGTATACTGTAGTCACTTATTTGTTCCATAACTAAACTTCTATATCTATTATAATCATCTTTGGTAAATCCACTTGATGGATAAGTGTGGTAGCCTAGAGGTTTAACACCATCGGGTGGGCGAGAAAAATTACGCCATTTTGCTTGTATATATTCATGTGGTATTTCCCCCATACTTACAAGTATAAAATCTGGGCCGTCGGGGGGGGGTTGGATAAGGTGATATAGATTCGTATCTAATTCGCTTGAACTTGGATCAGGATCTATAAAATAACCTGCATATAAGAAATTACATTTAGTATCTTCGGGTACCCCTAAAATTTCTTTTAAATCACTTGCTTTATCGCCGGGTAAAATATCTCTCCGCACGAAATTCCCGTCATGAAAATTAAATTTAATTTGTTTCATTTATATATATAAATTAAAATATTAAATATTTAGCCTAAAAATCCAGCACTCATGTTTGCATTTTGCCCCATACCCTCTGCGGGTTGTCGTCCATGATAAGGAGCCATTAATTTATTACATACTTGATCATTTAATATTTCTAAGACTTGAATTTGTCTATATTTATTATCACCGCAATCATCGTGAGAACCAAAGGCTCTTGACATACCTACATCTATTCGCCATAATCTATCATTATATAAAGCATTCATATATTTATTATCCATAAACTGAGGCGTATGAGCCACAACGATTCTTTCTAAAGGTTCCATTAGACGATTTCTGGAATTAATTATTCTTAAGAGTTCATTATAACCTCTTTCAGTATTTTCACCGTGTCCATCTTCTTCAGAATATAATCTACACCAGAAGGGAGACATATCATCGTCATCTCTAAATATTTCATCAAATATTTTATCTTGTCTCTCATCTCCCTGTTTTAATAACCATTTCTGAACGATCTGATTTAATTCATGGATAGAATATTTACTCATTAATTTATGACTTACACCACCATGAACAAATAAATTCTTACCTATAATGGTAATTGATTTTTTTTGTATTGCATAATGCTTCGCGATATTACCACCTCTTTCAAATACTTTTAGTCTGTGATAATATCCATAAGGATAACCATCATCAGTATATTTTTTATTTCTTTCATTTGCTGGAACAAATTCTAAAAATTCCTGAGGAGATACATATCTAAAATCACGATCAATATTCATTAGTTCGTGATTACCCAACATCCCCAAAACACGACCTCCTTGAGCTTTCGCCATTACATCTAATTTCTGAAAAATCTGAATAATTTGCATATTACTTCCCTCATCTTCTGTAACATCATTTAAATCCTCTATACAATTTTGTTTCCAGTTATCAGGTCTACATCTATCAATCTGATCGCCTAATTGAATAACCCATGTATCACCTCCGCACCAGGATATTTCATTCACATTGTAAGGGAAAATATTTTGAGGAATAACCTTAGCCAAGCGCAAAGCAATTAAAGTTACTCTTAAGTCGCCGTGTAAATCACCTACCGCGATTAGTCTTCTCACTTTAGGATACATACCTATTTGATCATATTTTTCCATATTAGGATCCTGTTGAATAGATTTAACTTCATTTTGACCAGAATTATATGCGACCTTGGATTGATGATCTTCTAAAGCAACGACCTTTTCCTGATTTGTAAAGGGTTCAGACATTCTACGATCCCTAGTTACCTGAGCTTGGGCGGGTGATGTCCCCGTAACATTCGTTTTTTGTATATTCAGAGGTTGTGAGGTACTTCTTTTAAGATTACCTTGTGAACTCTGATTTATAATTTTTGTTTGATTATTTGCAGATATATTCGCAGATATATTCG
>Ga0115001_10002777_pt1 | contig 13354 bp, 7 predicted proteins | sample ArcticOcean_MG_C_12_FD_89869 | JGI IMG/M metagenome (GOLD analysis project Ga0115001, IMG submission 89869) | Marine microbial communities from western Arctic Ocean - ArcticOcean_MG_CB8_130 | ecosystem: Environmental > Aquatic > Marine > Oceanic | place: Arctic Ocean: Canada Basin | collected... | reverse complement strand
TCTATCTCGTTATCGTTCGAAAGTAAACCGCGAACGATATCAAAGAAGACTCTCACGAAACCTATAAACGCTTCAGAGCAACGAGAGAGTTTTCAAAACGGATTCGTTCGTTAAGCGCATGGCTCGATTTAAAACGCCGCGCGCGATATGAACGAAGTTTTTGGACAATGCGAAAATCGCTCCATTTTTATCTTTCGTCACAAAAAGAACCCATCGCAACAGTTTATTAAACTGTACAGTAGTAAATAAAGAGAAGAAGAGCGAAGAAGAGTGAAGAGTGAGAACGATGCGAGCTCGTTCTGCTTCTTCTTCTTCTTCTTCTTCGATTTATTCAGCGACTAGGAAAGGATCGTTATCCAGTCGTAAGCGTTCGAATTGGACGCATTCGCAGGATCTGAAAACATTCGTTAGCGTCGAAAGACGGTCTTTAAGTTCCTCTTCTTCTTCTTCTTCTTCTTCTTCTCATCATAAAAGTACTTATGCTACTACTGAAACGAACAGAAGTGATAGTGATGCGAGACCGCGCAGAGGAGTGATGAGCGCTTCGTCCTTAAAAGTGCGCGCCTTAGCTCCAACGAGCGAAGAAGGAAGTAACGAGAACGGTTCAAAGTTCAGGGAGCGGAGGTATAAGTGGGCGCAGGACGTGGACGAGTTCGAGAGACCGGATCAAATGAAAACGCACGTTTCGTTAGCGCGAGGCGAGGTTTTGACCGTATCGGTACCGGCGACGACGGCGAACATCGGGCCAGGGTTCGATTGTTTAGGCTTTGCCGTCGGGTTGAGGAACGAGTTACGGGTCGAGATCGCGGATCGTTTCGAGGTAGTTTTGAAAGGCGAAGGCGTTGAATTTCTGGCGAAAGATGAGACGAACGCGGTTATCGTCGCCGCGAAGAAGGCGTTTAAGTATCACTCGAAAGAGAATAAGGAGTTGGATTGCTCGAATCTGAGGTTTACGAGTACGAATAGGATACCGCCCGCGAGAGGGTTAGGGTCGTCTAGTGCAGCGCTCGTGTGTGGGTTAGCGTGTGGGATGACGTTGGCTGGCTGCGACGTGAGTACGGCAAAATCGAAAAGGGATTTGTTGAACTTGGCGTGCGAAGTAGAAGGGCATCCGGATAACGTCGCGCCGGCGATTTACGGCGGGTTTCAGATTGCAGTGAACGATAAGAAGGAGTGGATTACGAGTTCAGTGAATATTCCGGAAGGAATGTTATGTGCGTTGTTTATTCCAGATTTCCATAGTTTGACCTCTGAGACGAGGGCGCAGTTGAAGACGGAGTTAACCCAAGCCGAGGCAATTTTTAACATCGGGAGAACGGCGACTTTAATTAACGCGTTCAACAATAGCGATTTTCGATTGATGAAATATGGTACGCAAGATATCATGCATCAACATCAGAGAGGTGATAAACAGTTTGGGTTAGATAAGATAATCGCAGCCGCGATTGGCGCTGGAGCACATTGTTGCTTCTTAAGCGGCGCCGGACCAACGGTTATGGCTTTGACTGGCGGCGACGAAAAAGGGAATATTGGCGATAGCACAATAGCTGCGATAACCGCAGAACGTGTAGCCGAAGCAATGAGCGATGCAGCGAAAGCGTTCGGAGTAGAAGGTCAAGCGTTAATTGTTGAGCCAACGAACGAAGGTATAGACGCGTTCATTGACGTTTTCGATGAAGAGGAAGCCGACGACGAATAAACTAAAAATCAACACGCGGCGTGTCGTGTATATGACTCTACTATATACTTGTCGTTCGCGTATATAGCTCACACAATCATACACACACTTGAATATTTTCTATGTTGTTGTTGTTGTTGTTGTTGTTGAAGTTGTTGTTGTAACATCGTTTACTATTTTCTATGCTTAATCTAAAATGGTTCACCATCACTATACTAACGTAGTGAAACGCAAAATATTCTTTTTTTATATTCCGACTGGAAAGACGACGACGCTTTGCTGTTTTACGTTTGTCCACATTACTTCCTCCGTTCCTATTACTAATTTCGGACACTTTATTGTAACCAAGGGTAATTGCCTCTCACCGCTTGCGACCGCGACTACTTTTAAATGCAAAAAAGAACTCTTATTAGGATTTGCGGTCTTTCTCGTTTCAGTCTCTCCGGCTAAAACGAAACCGCTCGCGTCTTTGACTGTGCAAGTGAAATCGAGTGGAACGTTTGGATCGAGATTTCTGATCTCAATGACGTAATCGAAAGCGACGCCAACTTGAATAAAGTTCGGGAGCGTAGAATTAATTGTCATGATTTCCATCGGTTCTTCGCCACGTTTTTGTTGTTGTTGCTGTTCGTCAAGTAATAATGCGAAATTTGACATATTCGTCGTTGTCGTCGTTAGCGCCGGATCATTAGCAGCAGTGGCGCGAGACCACGATACGCTTAGTTCTTTTTTTTGTTCATCTTCTTCCTTATTATTATTATTATTAGTAATAACGATTTGCGTATAAACATCTCCGGGTTCTAAACGAGTGGTGATTTTATTATCCACGACTGTTAGAGCTTTCGCCTTTGCACGAATGCGAGTCAGTCTTAAATCGCCTTCATTAAACGATGGTGATTTCTTTGGTGCCTTTCCAAAAGCATTGTTTAATTGAATCTGACGGTCAAATTTCGCTGCAAAACTATCTTCATCATCTTTTTTTACCAATATGGAAACGGGCGACGAGCCGCACGGAGAAAATGTAACCGAGTCAAGCACTTCGAGAGGGTCCGTGAATACAAACGTCTTTGAAGATTCTGCGGCGACAACGCGTTTTTGTGGCGCGATTTCGTCTTGTTGCCCTGGAACGCCCCCGCCTCCGCCGCTGCAAGTTAAATGCGCCGAAATAGTCGCTCGAGATTTTTTACTTTTTGATTGCGATGAAAAGAACGTCGCGGTAACTTGCACGCGTTTTGTTTCACCTTTCATGAGCGTCCCGATGACTACTCGCGGACTATCAAATTTCGCAACGACTTCGCTATTTTTATTGTTATTATCTAAATCATCATCTTCGGCTAGCGATATCTCTCGTAAACTCTCATCTATGGATAAATTGACTATCGCATTGGAGAGACTATCGACGGCGGTAACCGCGATCGTGAGCGTTTTCGTTTCGCCAAATAAAATTGTCTCGTCTTCATCGTCGTGTTCACTATTTTCTATCACTAACTTTGCGCGCGGGGCGAGCTCTTTCACGAATATTTTCCTCGCATGTCCTGGTAACAAAAGCGTTCCTAAAGATGCGTTTTGAAATTTAAACGTGATTCCGGACTTTGTGACAATGTCGATAGTATCGACCTCTAAAATAAAGTCTTCGTTTTGCGTTCTGTTGGTGAGTATTTTGTTTTGAGTCGATGGACTTGGAGGTTTTGGCTGCTGTACCGTAAACGCAATGTTCGTCAAAGAGCCATTATTTCCAATAGTAGTATTATCTGCTGCCGTAGCGCTCGATGCTTTCGAGCCATTCGAAAAAAAAGCTTCAATTCTCGCCACTGCAAACAAATTTGAATTTAAACCTTTTACGTTGAACTGGACGGCTAACGTGGCGGTATCTCCCGCGCGAACAGCGTCGTGCGTTAAATCATAGCCAAAACTATAAGAGACTTGAAACGCGCGAATTGCAACTGAATTTTTTGTTATTTCTACTACTCGGTTTGAGAAATGCGCAACTTTTTCAATAAGTAACGATGACGCGCGCGTATGTCCGGCGCCGTGAAGTTCTAATAAAACTTGCACACGGTGTTTTGAACGTACTTCATCTTCGCCATTCACGTCGTCGCCTAAGCAAGTCAATATTCTTTCGAGCGTCTGTTCGAGCAACGCATACCAGCGTTCTTTCCTATATATCTCTGCGCACGCTAACAAAATGTTCAAAATCTTCTCTGAGTTAGTCTGCGTGTTGTTCGCATAAAAGAGCTCCAACGCATAATCGCTCGAAACCGCCGTCAACATGCGAAAAAACCTGGAATACCTTGGATTACCTTCAAAGTACGCTTTCGCTTTTTCGAGCATTTCAAGCGGTGAAAATTGGTTTTCAAAATTTAAATACGCGCTTTGTAAATCTGCAGATGATACTTGCGCTACCGTATGATTTTCTAAATAACTGTGCCCATCTCTAATTACGTTAACCTCTTTGTTCACGTACGTTCCAAGAAATTTTCCAGGTATGAGAGTAACATCAGTCGTCTTATTTTGTGTTGCTGCTGCTACTGAAACATTGACCATTAATGATTTTACGTATTCGCGACGTAAAAAGAGCGCATCGAATGCCGAGCGATAGTAGAAACCAGGATCTAATCTCAAATCGAAGTTGTTTTGCTGTGTCGTTCCTCGTTGAAATTGTATATTGTTGTCGTTAAATAACGCCTCGTAAACGTTTGGATTCGCATGCATTGTATGTGCAAGCACGTCGGCGAACGCTTTATCTGCTTTAGCGCGTAAAGCTAAACAATATGGAACGAGGAATTTCGAAACGTCAGATGATGATGATGATGATGGGAATAAGTCTTTTGAAAGACATTTGGCGACATGCAACGCGTGCTGCTTCTCGAAAATAATCAATTCTTGAATAATTTTAGTAATACTTTCGTTATCATCTGCATCCATTTTCATCATCTTCCCTAGCTGAATAGATGATATCCTCGATCGACAATATACGAGTACTCGCAACGTTTCGGCAAGTTTAAAGAATCTCTTTTCGTCGCTAAAAAAATGCTCTCGCGTCTCTTTACGAACTGCAACATCTACATAAGCAACTAATCCTTTATACGCCTCCTCTAATGCATTCAACGCGGCATCTTTATCTCCTCTAAACTCGGCAAAACTCGCAACTTTGAACAAATATCTCGTCGCCTTTGCTTTCGCTTCTGCTCTTTGCACGACGACGGAAACTTCATCGATCGTCGCCATTTGTTGTTGATGTTGTTGTTGATCTCGTCGTCGTTCGTTCAGAGATTGCTCAAACTTATGAATGAACTGATCATACTTTCTAATATTCCTATTCGCCTCTTTCACATAAACTTCTTGTAGCGACGCCTCACAACAATCGCTTAAACGTTTCAAACAAGCGTCTCGACTTTCGCTCGTTCGTCTCGTTAAACTCACGATCTTCGCATCTTGCCCCCCGACACGTCTCAAAACCTCTACCGCTCGATCATCAATTGCATACGTAACATCTTCATCTTCATCGTTACCGCTGACTATACAAAACACGACGCCGGCCTTATCCTTACTCGCTCGCCCTATCACGACCTCGCAGTCTTTCACGAACCGCGCGTAAACCAACGGCCCTCTCGTCGAAAGTACTTCGTAATACTCACAAACAACCAATACAACCGCTCGCTTACTCGTCGCCCTCTCATTGATCCATTCATTCGCTTTAGTTACGTTCAATCGATCGCAAAGATCAATACGCTCTACTATTCTATTCACCTCGTTTTCTCGTTCTAATCCTTCCACGTTTCCATATCTCTTCACCTGTAAATTCGTTCTCGTGAATATGCTCTTCGAGACGTCTTCGATCGATAGACATGATTCAAAACCCCGATTGCGTCTTTCTTCTTCTTCTTCTTCTTCTTTTGCGCGACTTATTCCATCATTCGTGTTTTTAATGTGCACGAGAGCTATTAAAGCTCTCGCGTGCGGCATACAATCCGGATCCATTATCGCTCGGATCTCTTCAGGTTTTGTTCTTCGCTCAGTACCCTTGTCCCTAGCTGGTCCCTCGTTTCATGCAACGAATGTGTACGCACGACACCGGTTCGATTTTTTCGAGGGTTTCGGTGAGTAAATCTGTGATCAGGAGAATCGATTGAAGATGGAAGAAGTGTGAAGCGCTTTTCTGTCTTTTGCATGCAGTGAATAGAGAGTAGTAGGAGGAAGGATTTTTACTGCGCTCGGTGGACGAAGACGTCTTAGGACCGGTTTGAGCAGGTCTTTAGCGAGCTGGAAAGTGGTAATTAAAAGCTCGCAGAGTTTGCGTGGTTTAGGGCAACGCTTTCGATGTGGGAGACGCGCGCGTGGTTTAGGAAAGGGATCCTGCGCCGAGCGTAGGTATGTTGTATAGAAAGAAAGACGAGGGAGAATCAATTTTGAATTCGATACTCATTTAGCGCTTAGCGCGTTTCGCTTTAGGTGCGTCTTCTTCTACTGCATCGTGATCATCATCATCATCATCTTCTTCTTCTTCGTCTTCGTCGTCATCATCATCTTCCACGTCCTCTTCGTCTTCTACGTCGTCTCCGATATCGTCTATGTTCCCGCCAGCCGCTAATCGTCTTATCTCTCTCCTCTCCTCTAACTCTTTCATTCTATTCTCTTTATGTTTCTCAGCATTTCTTTTCGCCTCTTCTTTCCTCGCCTTTTTCTTTTCCTCCTCGTCTTTCGGGTCTCGTTCGTCCAACATCTGCATTTGTTTCGCTTCAACTTTCGCTTCGCCGACCATGAACCGTTTCCCCGAACAATGCTCAACAATAATCTTCTCTATTGGCTTCACGTATCTTCCAGTGATTCTACAAAACAACTCTCGCTCTTTATATTTCGATTTCACTAGTAACGGTTCGAATTGCTTCAAAAGCGATTCTTCTCTGCGTCGTAGGTCGACTACGCGAGTCCTTTTTTTACCTAGAACGAACTGTTCGCATATCGCGCGCGAATTCGTTGGTACTACGTGGTTCGTCAGCGTACATTTCAACCGCAAATCTCCCAAACGCTCCAAGTACCCGTCGCTCTTATATTTGTTATTCATGCATTCAATTTTAAAGCAAAAATCATATTACTCGTTAATTATTTATCTTCATCATCGTCCATCGAAATCCAAAACACACAAAACGCAAACGACGCAGACCTAGACGACGCAGAATACCTTCAAACGAAAACGACCAAAAATAAAAACATGCATACTCTCTCTCTCTCTCTTCGTCATCGTCATCGTTCTCTTCTTTATCGTACCTCGATTAACTCCTTGACCCAATCTGTATCTTCTTTCATTCTCCCTAGCAGCGTATGGCTCTTTTTATGAACCCCTACGAAGCTCTATACTTTCAGTAGTCAAAGAACAGAACTCGAAACTTGGAAACGCGGTTCTTCACCGCGTGGTCCAGCACGCGCGCTCTCGCGCCCTCTTCCCCATGATTCGCGCGTCCGTGAGCGTTCGGACGATTTTCGTACCGCGCTCTCTCGCGGTCTTTTTGCGTTCGCGAAGAAGAACTCGCGACGTTAAAGAGTTTCAAAAGCAGATCTCGCCGCGACGAAGAAACTTTTTTACATCCAAATCCAAAGCGCGTTATTCAAAAAGAACGACCGCGGATTAATGCATGCGCATGTGATCGAGTGCGATCTTCACTCGTTCGTTTTTTTTAAATCGTTCGAATGGACACGAGACTTTGCGGCTCTGGCGCGCGCGAGTTTGGCCGAACTAATTAAAGTTTGACCAAAAGTGGTCGGTCTTTTAAAATCCCAAGAAAAAACTCTCTCTCTGTCTTCAAAGGGCACCACTTCTTTCTTGGATTTATAGAAATTTAAATTAATTCAATTAAAGAGAGATTAAGAGAGATTAAGAGAGATTAAGAGAGATTAAGAGAGATTAAGAGAGCGCGTTGGCTATCGTTCGTTCTCGTTTCGATTAATAAAGTGATCTTTGAACACTTTACGGACTTGTTTAAAATAATCAATTTGAACGGATAGGGACGCGAAATAAAAGATATAATAGTTTAATCCCTCGCTCTTATTGATCGATAGGAGCAAAGATTCAGTGCGAGATAAAGATATAAGAGGGAAATGTGTAGATGGGTGTTTTATTACGGCGACGAAGTGTGCATATCGAAGATCATTTATGGAGCCTATCACGGCCTAGCGAACATGGCGGATGGCGCCGGCTATACGCCAGGCGTGGAGAGAGATATAAGGAGGAACCACGAAGTGAACGTGCACGGGTGCGGCATTGGATGGTATGGGAGTTGCCCAACGAAAGGGTTTAAAGATGCGAAAGGGTTGTGCTCGTATTCAAGGCCGTGCTGTTATACGACGATAGCGGCGCCTTCGCACGACCGAAATTTACGGAGTCTATCGAAGGCGATTAGTACGAGTTTGTTGTTCGGTCACGTGAGAGCGGCTGGGCCAGGGGCGAGCGTGCATGAGTATAACTGTCACCCGTTTTATAATGGGCGGTATATGTTCATGCATAACGGAGAGGTTTCGAATTTTAAGAAGATTAGGAGGATGTTATTGGCGACGTTGAGGGACGATTTGTTCGAGCATATATCGGGGACGACTGATTCGGAGGTTTTGTTCGCACTCGTTTTGAATCAGCTTCCGGATACGAATTCGTGTCAAACGCACGAGCGAATGGAGAACGCTGTGAAAGAGGCGATGTGTGTTATCATGCGTGCGAGTCGTGGTAAATCGAGCTCGATGAATTTGGCGTTTACTGACGGCGAGACCGTCGTCGCGGCCAGGTATAGGAATTCAACGCACGAGGACCCGCCTTCGTTGTATTTTCATTTAGGGCCTTTACCGGGCGAAAAAGCGTGGGATTTAGGAGGAGATGCTTTGAAAGAAGCCGGCGCGAAAAAGGGAAAGAAAGCCGCGAGCGGTTTAGGCGGTTTCGATAAAATGATGCTCCACGGAGAGCAAGGATCGGAAAATCGAGGCGTACCGAAATATAAAAGTAGACGAGCGCCAGAGTTTATGCAAATCTTCAAAAAGCGCATGTTTGCCACTCAAAGCATGCTCGTGTCTTCCGAACCGTTATCGATGAACGGATTGGAACGATGGCAGCTCATGCCGCCAAACAGTATCGTCGTGACACATCCAATGGCGCCAACGAAAGGACGATGCTCGAGAAAAGAGTTTTTGGAATCGCAACAAAGTTCCACGACAACGACGAGGCCTTCGACACCATGTCAAAGAGCCGACGACGAACAGCAGCAGCAAGCGCAACGCATGTCACCAAAACTGGATGCAACGAGTCCAGTGCTATATTGCGAGTTTAAATGTTTAGAAAACTTGGAGCGAATCGCTTTAAGTGGAGAATGTTCTTCGCAGCAGCAGCAGCAGCAGCAGCATACAGAAGAGCAAATGCCGTCTTCACCGCCGCCTTTGACGTCACCTTTAAAGTCTCAATTATCGACTGAATTCTTACAAATGGGCATAGGTGCGGCGGCGACAAAACCAATAAATGATCTTGACCACCAAGCGCCCGATTCGCCATCAACGTCGAAAACATATCAAATGAATCATGTGAATAACATGTCGAAACAAGGATTGCAATATTCAGATTCTGAATCTGAATCTTTGTACGCAAAAGACGACGTTGCTGATAGCGAACCAACTCCAATGTCAAAAGGTTCTCCGACGTTTATAAAAAGTTTGAAATCGAAGCTCTCAAAAGTTCGCGCATCGATCGATAGCGCAGACTGCGGTCAACAGAGGCAAGCCGTTCGCGTACCTCAATACGGTTTGGTCGCTCTCGACGAAGATGACGCCACGAATAGAACGGATACTCCGTCACCTCCAATTCATTACGGCGGCGACGGCGTAATTTTCGAGGATTGCAATCTCGGTGATTTTTACAAAAACAACAGTACACCCACTGCGAACAAAAATAATAAAAACGAAAACGAGCAAGTTCCGACACAAAGGCATCCAACAAGTATAGACATTTTAAAACGCGACGGAGCGAATCGTCTCGGAGAAAGTAGTTCTTACACTCCCGACGCTGGGCGATTTTTCGGTTTATCCACGTTTGGATCGCAAAATAAAGAAAGTTTATAGAATTATCATCATTTTTCTCATATGGAGCGGAGAAATGCCGACGCCGTTCTCGCTTGATATGCGTATGTATGTGTGTGTACATTAATTAAAATTGGTGCTTATATATATATCAGATTTGTATATTATTGTTTTGTTTTGTTTTATTATTACACGTTTTGTACGTTACGCACCTCTAACACACTCTCTTAAGACATTGGAGTCGCAACTGTTGCGGCGGCCTCAAAATCAACAGACTCGTCGTTAAATAAGTGTCCCATCTTTGTCCTTTTTGCCTCTAAATACATTTTATTTTCCAAAGTGATCGGGGCGAACAAAGGGACTCTACCCGTTACGGTGATGCCGTACCCTCTCAATCCGTGATATTTCGCCGGGTTGTTTGTCATCAATCGAACGCTTCGCACTCCTAAATCGTTCAAGATTTGTGCACCGACGCCATACTCTCGACTATCCACTGGTAACCCTAAATCTTCATTCGCCTGTACTGTATCTCTACCTTTATCTTGTAAATTATACGCTCTTAACTTATGTCCTAACCCAATACCTCGTCCTTCTTGTCCTCTTAAGTAAACAATAGCCCCTTTCTTTTCCTGCGCTATCCTTTTCATTGCCATTTCGAGTTGATTCCCACAATCGCACCTGGCTGATTTAAAGATATCTCCAGTCAAGCACTCGGAATGCACTCGAACTAAAGCGTTATCTTTCAAGGCGTCGGCAATTTGATCCGCGTTTTCATGGTCGCCGTAAACGAACGCGACGTGTTCAATACCATCAACTTTACTCACGTAGGAAACTGCTGTAAACGAACCGTGCTCCGTTGGCACTCTAGCAATAGCCGTGCGTTCGATTAAAGAATTCTTCTCAGTCGCTCTTCTGTACCGAATCATATCCGAAATTAAAACCATCTTCAAATCATGAGTCTTTGCGAAAACCTTCAACTCGGGCAATCTGGACATCGATCCAGTCCCGTCGTCGTTCACGATTTCGCATAACACACCAACCGGCGCTCTTCCAGCCATTCTTGATAAATCAACGGCGGCTTCCGTGTGCCCAGCTCTTTTCAAAACCCCACCTTCGCGATATCTCAAAGGAAACACGTGCCCAGGCCTCACGAGATCCCTCGCAGTCGTCTCCTTATTCGCCAAAGCGTTAATCGTGTTCGCGCGTTCGCCCGCGCTGATCCCAGTCGTCCCGGTGACTAAATCACAACTCACAGTAAACGCGGTCTTCATGTAATCCTTATTACTCTTCGAATCCACCATCAACGGCAACTCTAACAAATCCGCTCTCTCGTCCTCCATCGACACGCACACTAAACCGGACGTATATCGAATCATAAACGCCATGGATTTCTCGGTCATCATATCCGCCGCGCCGATCAAATCGCCTTCGTTCTCTCGGTCCTCGTCGTCCAAAACGACCACGAACTTTCCCAACTTTATGTCCTCCAACGCCTCCTGAATCGAAGCGAACCCACTCGTCGGTTTATCGAACGACTGCGATAGTTCCTGTTCTTCCGTATCGGGGTGCCAAGCCGGCACCGAGCGTACGCGGCGTCCAAATCCCGAATCTTCCCCTCTCTTCTTCTTCTTCTTCTCTTCACTAGTGAGAACGGTCCAACCTTGTTCATCGCGAGCACTGCTTAAAGATCCTATTCTCGCCAAGCCGAGATAATCCGTGCGCCTCCTCGCGTTGTAAGTCTCACTGTGCCGTCGATTTACGCCACAAACGTTCGTTTTATGGTAAATCCTATTCCTCGCATCTTCGGCCGCCACCACTGTTGCCGACGTCGTCATTCGCCGCATTTGACCAACTGATGAAGCCATGGTATTTATTATTTATTTTACTCTTGTTTATTAATAAATAAAAACCTCTCTCTCTCTCTCAAACACGGGCGCGCACTCCTTTATGTACGCTATGCGTACTATATATTAGCGCGAGGGCGAGTAAAGTGAGAGTATGGATCGATCGATGTAGTGATTGACGATATCGGTTTTGATAATTGAGTCCAATGATAATAATGAGGGGGCTAAACAAAAAAGATGTTTTGGACAAGAAGTGCTAAGATTTAGGGTTTATTTAGGGTTTTAGTGCAATTCTTCAGATGAAGAAGATATATTATTTTTAATAACGAAGTAAAATAGAACGAGATTATGATTTATGTATACAGTATGTGTACATGTCGTGATGACGATATCGGGTTTGATGATTGAGTCTGATGAGTAGGCAAAAGATGTTTTGGACGAAGTGCTTGCCTAAGGTTTAGGGCCTATTTAGGGTTTTCTCCATTGTATTTTGAAATGTTAAAAAATGCACTAATGGTATTCTTCGTTATCATCATCGCGCGACGAGAAAGAATCCGATTTTGGTACGAGAGCGCAAATCGAAGATTTTCGTTATTTAGCACTCTCTTAATCTTTCTTAATCTCTCTTAATCTCTCTTGCTCTTGTGGACTTTTTGGGGAAGATAATCCGTACGATACATCGGAAACTGTTCCAATTTCGTTCGAATTTATTGTCGCGGATCAATATCGTTAGAGCAATATCATTGGATCAGTAGTCAGTTGGATCAGTAGTTAATTGGATCAGTATCGTTCGAGGTGTTGTTATTGGATCAGTAGTGCGCGCATGCGCGTGAACTTTACAGAGCGTACTCTCAACAAGAGTTGTTCGCAGTGTTAAAGTGCCACCATAACGCATAAAGTAGTTAGTTCGTTAAAAAAGAAGAACGAAGTATTCAGTGATTAAACGACAGTCAAATGTTGCCAGCGATTGAGGACGAGGAGATACTGTTAATGGAAAAGTTAACGAAAGAGATCGATGAATTGGCTGGAATATCATCGTTTATTACTGTGAATAGTAATAATCGGAGGATAAGGAACGATGACGACGACGACGACGACGACGACGACGACGATGATTTGTTCGTGAAAGAAGACGCGCGCGAGTCTATTGAACGATTGATATCGCCGAAGAAGAAGAGCAATAATGGGAATAGAAAAAGGGAAGATTTGTTATTACTACACAACGACGACGATGATGATGATGATTTAAATAATGAATTAAAGGATGAACGACGAGGCGATGATAGTAAAAGTAACAGATCGCCTAGTACGAGTATCGGCGGTAGTAAGAAAGCGTTGGTAGAAAAATACAACGCGTTACTGTCTCGATTCCGCGCCCTGCGAAGAGACTTCTTGAAACTATCGTCTGATTACGACTATAACTACGCCTTATTCGCAGAACGTGATAAAGAGCTCGACGAACTCGACATCCTACTGAAACAGGAGTTCCGCAAAACGAAGCGTTTAAAGGAGCGCGTGAAATCGCTCGAACTCGAAATCGCTCTGACGCGTCAGGCGTAGACGACTGACTGACTGCGTATCAAATCGCTCCGCTCGCAACTGCATCAAAACTGCACGAATTCTATCGCTTAGCACGTATCAATAGCTCTTCTCTAGCACTGTTTTGATCGTACGTTTAGGATCGTCCGCGACGAGCTGGCTCGAAAAATGTCCCGGCACGCGGCACACGCTTACGAACACGCGCCTTTTCAATAAATAAAGCGAGAAGAGGAAGGGGGAAATC
>Ga0115001_10002775_pt1 | contig 13356 bp, 8 predicted proteins | sample ArcticOcean_MG_C_12_FD_89869 | JGI IMG/M metagenome (GOLD analysis project Ga0115001, IMG submission 89869) | Marine microbial communities from western Arctic Ocean - ArcticOcean_MG_CB8_130 | ecosystem: Environmental > Aquatic > Marine > Oceanic | place: Arctic Ocean: Canada Basin | collected... | reverse complement strand
GTCGGGTGTATTTTTATGTTTCCATAATGGATTATATTCTTCTGGTAATGATATAACTTCAATTTGTTTAACCTCGGTATCAAAGTTTTTATATTTTGCTGATTTAATTATTCTGGATAATTGTTCAAAATATTGTTTACCTAAATTTAATTGTTTAAATAAAGAAGTTATACTTCTACCCTTTTTATCAGATATCCAACAGTGCCAAGCATTTTGACCATCAGATGTAGTATTAATATCTATTTCTAATTTAGGTTTATAATGTGATGTAAATGGGGAGAAAAATGCAACGTTATTTCCGGATGTAGATTTACCTTTACCTAGTACAGATTCCAATAACTGTAATAACTTTAGATTTTGCATATACTATATAATAGGAAATAACTGTAATATATCCAATTAATCCAATTAATAATTAATATATATTAATATTATATAATAATGGTTAGACACATACACTACATTTCTGGTCTAACGATCAATTCAAGTCTGAATCAATCATTTTAAATAATTAACATCATTTTAATGAATATATTATTTTTTTTTCACAAATCAAACCTTATACAAAAAAACGTTTCGGATCCTGCACTTCTTCGCCTGGTTTTAAACATTCCGCCATCCATTCTAATGGTATTTCTTTTTTTGCTACATGAGGAATACCCATCTTAATTGCATAGGCTTCATATGTTGTTTTGCTACCTTTTGATATTTTTTGATTTGGACTTTGAAACACCATTCGTATATCCATATCAGGATTTGACTTTAATACATGTTTCATTTTTTTACGATCCGTTGCAGTCCAACGACCTTTTGTTTCAATATACATCAATGTTCCATCACGTTTTGTAAACACAAAATCTGGAGTATATTTATGTTTTGATTCTGGTACTATATAATGCAATGTTTCAGTTTCATAACAAACTTCGTAATTATTAGATTTAATTTGTTCTGCTACTGTTAATTCTAATCCTGATTTATAACCGTATTTATAGGCTGCTTGTCGTTTTTTACTTCCAGCAGTATGCCAATGATTTTTTTTCATATAACCTTTTTTTTTATTAATTAAATGTAATCCATGTAGTTGGTACCCAAAATCCTTTATCTGTATTTGGTACTGTACAATATACGTATGTGAATACATTTGGTTCTGGCTTTCCGTAATATGGACCTACAATAAATTTAACAGCTGTAATCTTAACGTTTAATGACGATCCTTTTTTAACATTGTCCCAATATATATTTGAAAAATTTCTAGAAAAAACTCCGGGATCAATATTTCCTTTAGAATCTACCCAATTAGTATTGACTTGTTGGTATCCTTGCCATACGCTTTCCATACCTAGCTCATCTTGAAAATCTGTTGCACCAATTCCATTTCTAATTTTAAATGATTTACCGTATATTAATTTTTTAGCACCAAGCTCCTTACCTGTTGTATCAGTTGGATATTTTTCATAATCTTTTTTAAATATATCCAATGAACTTTTAGAAATAAGAAATCCATTCTTTTGACGAATTATTTTATTACCTTTAGCTGAGTCAGCAACGGTAACCCCTTGTTTTAAACGTCTTAATACAGCATCACCAGTACCCCATTTTCCAAGCTCATCTATATTAGATGCAATATTTATTGCACCCACATTATCTCGTAATCCTTTTAATATATTTTTATAATAACCTAATTTTAATGTTTTTACAGTGGCATCAATTCCAAATTGTTTTGTAGTATAATTTTTTACACCTACTGAATTATAATTAGTTTTATCAATATCTGCAGATAATCTGAATGTAGTATTAAACGGATTATGTGTAGCATATCCACTTTCAGCTTTATGCCAAGCTATAAAAAACTTTAAATTTTCATCAGTAACAGGTGCACCTATACCTTTTAAAATTTCTACATAATAAGAACTATAGTCTATTTTTGTTCTTTTTGTTTTTGCAATAATATTCTTTTTTGCTGCTGCTGTTGATGTTTTAGTTTTTGATACATCATCTGTTTTAGTTTTTGATACATCATCTGTTTTAGTTTTTGTTTTAACAGCTGGTTTTTTTTTGCGTGCGGCGTTTGCTTTCTTTTTATTGAAATCTTCTTTTAATGATTGTTTAAATAATTGTGACAATGATACTTCTATATTATCACCTTTAAAATAATTTACTGATTCATTTACTGCAGAGTCTATTTCATCTTGTAATCGTTTAGTAAAATCATTTATATTGTTACCAGTATATTCTGGTTCCAATCCATCTTTAACATATTTAATAGCGTCCTTAGTTCTGGTACCAATATCACCATCCCATGATCCATCTGGTCGTTTACTTGTTCTTACAAAATTTATATATTCTGATTCTCCAGTTAAATTAAATTTAATGTAAAAATTATTTAATACTTCTTGAAATTTAGCATTGGTTACATCTTCAGCATCTACAACATCTTCAGCATCTACAACATCAGATTCTTGTTTTTCTTTATTTAACATAGAACGTAATTCATCAGCATATACTGATTCACCAGCATCATTTGTTTTACCACCAGTATTTGTGTCATAATCCGGATCAAGATGTATCTTTACAAATTGTTCCCATTCGTAATCTGGAACAATATCTTTATATTGTTGCAACGTTTGACCTAAACTCGGTTTGCGAGGTATTATTTTTGGTTTTGCTGTTTTGAATTTAGCATACTGATCAGTATCTACTACAAATGAATATCCAACTTTAGCTAAATTATTTGTTTCTAACAATTCAATTTGAGCCATTCTATTACGAGGTCCACCAAAATCAACTTTTTCTAAATCAATAACACTTAAATACCATTTAGATTCTGTTTTGTCTAATATTTGACTATCTTGATCTAATACAATTAAAAAACCTCCATTTGAAAATTTTTTTAATCTTGGATTATTTTTTAAACTTTTAGCTATATCTATTACGGTTGTTGGTAGATGAGTTGATTTTTTACGTTTTATATTTCCAAGTCGTTCTATAACTTGAAATGTCTCAACAGTTTCATTGCCATAATCTTTAAGATATTTAAACGTTTCTGAACTAGGTGCTAATTTTAAAGCAATATCTCCTGGTGTTAATCGTTCTAATATTATTTTTGTAAATTTATCCATTTTATATAAATATCCTGTTTTTAGTTTTACCAATCTATTAAAACCAATTGTCCCTGCCAACGCATCACATTGTCTGTTTTAAAGTCTAGATCTAAATCTAAGTCCCAAATACCCATTTTTTTAATATCTTGTTGTAAAGCTCGTAAAAATGATATTAATTCTCGATCTACGTCTCGGGCGCCGTCTGCATCTAAATAATCAAAGATAGAAACCTCCCCTCCTTGTTCCCTAGCATATTGTTTATATGATTGCATGAAACGATTAATATTATCAGAATCTGCTCCTGATAATGGACTTGCCTTTGACATTATATATAAAAATTTTTTCTCATTAATATAATGCACAGGGATAAAAGTAGTAAATTCTCCAAATCGACCTACAATTATTGTAGCTACATCAAATTCATCTTTTTCTCTAGTTATCTTAAATAATTTGTCTTCACCATCAATTTCATATACCCGACCATTGTCACCTTGATCAAAAAATCTATATTCTTTATTATTAATCTTTGTTAATAATCTAGATACATCATCATCTTTTAATTCTAATAATATGTTTTTTAATCGTATCATTTAATTATCTTTTTATCTAAATCAATTCTAACTAAAAAATTAATATCCGTGTCATTTCTTTTTCGAATTGGTTGGGCTAACTTAGCAACAGCTAGTAATTGACCAAAATCATTATACAATCCAATACTAGTTACATATGGAGCAAAATCACTTCCTGAAACAAAATCACGATATGTATAATTATCATCTTTTGTAAGAGTAACATTGTTAGACATATTAAACTCGCCTTCACCTAATCTAGTAGTTACTGACAATTCATGTGTAGTAATAGTGCTTTTATATGAAGCCGTATATGGTGTATTTAATAAATCATTTACACGATAATCTGCAGAAGAAAATACAAATAATCCTTGTTTATCAAACACATTACCAACAAACTGAGTTTGTAACATAGTTCCACCTTCTGATGTATCACCTAAATTAATTATTTCATTGCTAGTTAACGCTTTATTAAATATTCGTATTTCGTCTAATTGACCGTCTAGATTAGTATTATGAAAATTAGTTTGTTGAATTAACGAATTTGAATCTTGTGTAGTTAATATATCATCATCTGTAAATTCAATAGTTAATTCTATTCCAGATTGAGTTGTTAATATATTATTATTTTGTGTACTAATAGAACTAGATACAGTTCCTACAGTAATAAAAGCAAAATCTAAATCTTGATTTGTTTTATACCCACCTATAGATATGTTATGATTATTATCTATTCTAGCACTAGCAGATAACGGATGTTCTATTTCTTGTAATAATGGACTGAATTGAGAAGATTGTAATGTTCCACTAACATATAATTGTAAATTACTTCCAGATTTTTGACAAACAACATGAGTCCATGAAGATGAAACTTCTGCAGTTGATGTTATAACAGATGTAAAATTTGTAGCTCCTTGAGCACTAAATTGTATTCGATTATTATTATTCTGTACAGCTAAATTATTACCTGCTTGTGTTTGTAATGTTATATCATCTTCTGTTGTTAAAAATGCATTTCCAATTAATTCTATTTTAAATGGAAATTGTGGAGTTAATGAACTTGATGCTTTTGTTATTATTAATTGATCATTTTCTGTAAAATTACTTCCACTAATAAAAAATGATATTGCATAATCATTATTTCTATCATAAAATCCCGGTAACGGTTGTTGTATAAATCCATTACGATCAAATTTTGCAGCTAATCCAATTGGTAATTCTCTGCCGGACGTAGTAGCAACACCATCTACATATGTTACTCCTGCAGATTCATATGTAATTCTTGTTGTATCAAAATATTCATTGAATCCTTCATATAAAACAGATTCAGATACAATGGAAGATGTAACAAATGCAGAATCTATAATATTTCCATATAAATCAGATTCATACGATCCTGAAACACTACTAGTAAATGTAAATGATACTGGTTTAATATTTTCACCCATTTTAGTTTGAGGAATTGAAAATACGGATGCTGTTTGATATAAAAATTTATTTGTACGATTTAAATTAGTTGGACCATGTGTAAATGCCGGTTGATTTTTTCTTTTATAAAATAAATGGTTAGTAGAAAAATAAATAACACTTTGTAAACTACCATCAATATTAGATGAAGTATTATAACTTAAATTTGATCCAATAGCTGGTAATTCATTTGTATCAATATATATTCCTTGTAGTGGTAACATACTACTTGTTGCACTTCCACTTAAAACAGTAAACGTTTTAAATGCTTGAAATGGATTAATTTGAATATCAGTAGTATCTATTTTTTTAAATACGTCAGGATACAACCCATCATCTATATCATCATTGTTTATTCGTGTTTCAGACATAATAGTAAAACCTCGTTACATTTAATATAAATATAACGAGGCTAAAATACGTATTAAAATATTAAAAATCTAATTTTACTCTTATCAACGCTTCTCGCTGAAATGATTTTAATAATGGTTTTGAAAGTTTAGCTACTGCTAATAATTCCTGAGCATTATTATATAGTCCAACTGTGGTAATATATGCTTTAGGATCTCCAATAAATGTAGATTGATTTATTAAACCATCTGATCCAGTAACATAAGATGGATTATTTGAGAAATTATATTCTGCATTTTTAACTCTTACAAAATAATGTGTACTAGCAACCTTTTCAGAGTTTCTTGCTTGGAAACCTAAAGATGCAGTTGCTGCAGAACCAGATACTGAGTGAAATAAACGAAAATGATTATTTCCTTCAGAATTACTAGTAGTATTAGTTTGAAATTGTAATTTTTGATCTAACATTTTTCCATCTAATACTAAAGTACCATAATCTGGATATGCTAATCCATAATAAACCGGATCAGATGAACTAAAAACTCCATTATTTATTGATCCAGAAACAATATTAAAAACACGACCAGACTCAGTAACAGTTCCTGTTGATATTGAAGAATCATCAATTAATCTAATTGTACCAAAACTAGGATTACTACCAGTAATTTCTACGTTACTTCCTGTACCATTAGTATCTGCGGAAGCTGACATTGGAGCTAAAGGTAATTCAAAATTACCAGCATCTAAACGTTCTTTTAATCTATTACGTTTAAAATTAACAACATATATAGAATCAGTGCTTCCTGAACCCGCAGTAGTAAATCTAGTATCATTCGCATTTAATAATAGCTGTCGATATTGTGCATAAATTGCTTTAGAAGGAGAATCCGCATTTCCATAATTAGAAGAACCACTACCATTTGCATTTCCATATGCTAAAGCAAATTGTACTGCAGACCCAGTAACACTCGGATCTCCATCAAATGTATCAACATAATATCTACGCTGTGAATTAGTCTGCGTCGAAGAAGTAAAATAAGTAGTTAAACTTCCTATATTACCACTCCATAAACCTGCCGTTACGGTTTCTGTTTGATTGTCAATAATATCATTAACTGCATCAAATCTAGTAAACACTCGGCCGCTAGCAGCAAGTATCTGTATCTGTTGTTGTTCAGCAACTATTTGATTTGCCAATTGTTGTGCTAACTGAAGAGTTCCTGCATCTACATTTGATGTATCAATTGTTCCTAATGCAGGTGCTGTACCTGCTAACGTTGGAGCACTTGGCGGGCTAATACCTAATCTTTGCTGACGTTTTAATTGTTTAATTGTTTTCATATTTTCCATTTTCTACTACTTAGCTAGTTAAATTAAGATTAGCAGTTGTTGCTTTATTCACCGTCAAATTAATAGTAGTTGCACCACCTGTTTCATTTCCAATAATTGTAATTGTTGCCGTTTTGCTAGCAACAATCAATGTTTTAGCAAAAACTTTAAATTCAAATCCAGCTACCGCTACACTTTGTGCATCTTCATTATCTCCAATAAATCTTGGAGTAGTAGGAAGAGTGCCTGGATTGCTTAATGCAGTAGTTACTTGTATATCAGCAACAGTCGAATCTGATAATATTACTGTATATCCTAGATTTGCATTACCGCCTTGTATATTAGCAGTATTTGGTGAAATTGTGTCACTAGATCCTGGACCTTGTAATACAATAGAAGAATTACCTACTGTTACTATTGGTAAATTTGTTGTTTGTTTAGGCAGCGACACTAATTTATATTTTAATGCTTGAGTTTCATCAGGAATAGCTTCAGTTATAGGCAAATTTTCTATAATTGTACCGTAAAAATTAGTTCCTAACGGATGATTTGGATTCCATAATGTGTAATCAACTTCATCATCTCCTATTGCAAATTGTGTAATGTTAAAGGCATTTCCTCCTTTAGCTAACAATTCACGTCCTTTTAACGTAAGAATTGCATCAACAGTTACACTACTGTTATTTAAATATCCCATAATGATTAACCTTTATTTAATATAAATATATTTCAATTGAATTTTATGTTGTTTATTTAGTTTATTACAAAACTACCCTGCGCTCCAGGATTGTTTGTGTATATTAATTGATTTGGATTTGTTAAATTAAATTCTACAACAGGTCCACCATCAACTGTTTGTGTTGAAGAAATATTAAAATCTGGACTAGTCATTTGACTTCCATTATAAAACAAATTATTAATACCAGTTGGTAGATAATCTTGAACTTGTGCTGCTACCAAAGTACCAACACCTTGTTCAATTAAAGAAAATCCGTCTTGCGTTTGTAAAAATATATTATTTTGTGTTGCAATATTTCCTGGCGTATCATATAAAACTTGTTGAAATTCAGATAAACTTGCAGATTCAATTACTGGTAATACGCCTTCGCTAGCAAAAGCCGGAGTAAATGATTTAATATAAAGTGGTTGATCTAAAATATCCTGTGTCTGTAATTCTAAATTATTTTCTGTTGTTAATGGTATATTATCTTGTGTTGTTATAGCTAAATAATCGCTACCTGATTGAATTAAACTTATATACTCATATGTAGTACCATTATACGACGATGCGTCAGATGATGTTAAAAATGATTGCAACTGATTATCATCATTTCCAGATAATGTTATAATGTCTGCAGCCAAAAGTTGACCTTCATATAATACATGATCAGCTGATGCAGTTACAATTGTTTCTGTAATAGTAGTAGTATATGACTCATTAAAATTATTTATTGTTGGTAATATAGAATCTTTACTTCGTTCTAATATATTAGGTTGTACTAATAACCCGGTTAATTTATTAGCCCGAGCTGGAAGTAATTGATCCAATTGTTTAAAAAATGATAAATCAAACAAAGTAAAAATTCTAATATACGAATTCATATCATTTTTTTGACTATATTTTTTCCAATAATCTTGTGCTTTTTGTATTAAATCTGGATATGCTTTTTCATTTAAATCTCCCGGATCGCCAATATAGTCATCTAATGATTGAAATCCTAATTGTGCAATTATATCTTCGTCAATCATTGTTTGTGGAGAAAAATATATTCCTAATTTTGCACTATCTAATGGAGCTTTATCAAATTGACTACGTTCTGCTCTAGTTCTAACATCTAAACTTCCAACTAATTCATTGTTTTCTAATCGTATTTTATTATCGTCAAACGTACCTGCACCCAATGATATACCATCATAGTAATATGTTTCTTCAATTGAATCATATGGTGTATTATTAGTCCAATCTGCAAACTCCGCAGTAATACCAGATGGATTTGGCTCTACTCCATTTAAACTACTTGTTGTGGAGTGATTTATTTTTTGTGTTAATGGTAGTCTAAATATTAATTCACCATATGCATCTACATTTCCATCATATGCAGCAGGAGCCTTAACATGATTATTAAATGCTGAATCTTGTAAATTACTAGACCAGTAACGTAACTCTTGCAATTGACCTTGCAATCTACTACCGCTAGCTGCCGAACTAGAAAAATTAAGTCCAGCTCCTAATGTTAAAGTACTATTAAAATCATATGATCCACTAACCGACGCAGATACAGCTGCAATAATTTTACCATATTTTGATTTTTTTGTTACTAATTCTAATACACCATCTTGATTACTTAATACAAATCCATTTTGAGTAGTTAATAAAAAATCATCTTGTGTTACAATTTCATCAATTGTACTACGAACCATTGTAGTTAAATATCCACCATCAAATAATTCAATATCGGCACTACTAGATTCATTAATTTGCATTGTGCCAAGTGTGCCTCTAGTAAAATCTAATGTAACTGTATTACTACCAATACTAAATAAATTCATTGTATTAGGCAATGTTGGTGTTTTAATAACATCATCCGTACGGAATCTTAACTCAACAGTATTAATTGATTGTGAACTATTAACTGTAACAGAACCAGAAATATTATTAATTAAATCTAATGCATAATCAAAATTAAGTTTTTCATATACTGGTGCTCTATCTAATCTAGGACCACCATATTCATTAATTGTTATTAAAGATTGCGGTATTCCATAACAAGATAATAATGCTTGTACACTTCTTTTTGTACCTTTTGATTTTAATAATAATGGTAAATTATTTACAATTCTACGCCATATAGTATATGTTGAATTTTCTCCAGAAACAGATGGATCGCCGACTGAATTTGAACCAGTAAGTGGTGTTCCTGTTTCAGATACTCCTAATGCATATTCCCATAGTTGTTTACTTTGATTACCATTTGTTAAATTCCAACCAAATTGTTTTGCTACAGAATATAATAATTCATTAGGCATTCCTAATTTTGGATTTTCTTCACGCTTATGTATTTTAGTCATATGACTGATATATGTATATAATATATCATAATGATGACCTAACATATTAACAAATGTAGTTAAATCTACACTATCTGACTGAAGTTGTATATGTTCTGGTATTGTTCTTAATAATGAATTATTATTTAAATGATCATATAAAGAAGCTGATGCATATGTATCATTAAACCACGTTTTAAATGCTGTAGAAGTTGTTGCCTCTACTATATAAGGAACTGTTGAATTAGATTTTGGTATTGGTTGTATATAACTACCTGTTACTTCAATAACATTTGGATTAACTGATGGAATATTGTGTGTTGTTAATAATGAAGATGATTGATAATACAAATAATGTTCAAAATTATCAAATCCACTTATTAAAGATGTTTTTAAATTTGTAAAATCTTGAGAATTAGTTGTAGCATTACTTCCAGATATGCCTATTAATACTAAACTCTGTGATGTGTAATACTCTATTAATTGTAATTTATATTTAAAATTATCTAATCGTTCTGTTGCTGAACTATAAAATATAAAATTATTAAAATCAGAATAATCAATATTTAACTTCATTCCGGATAAACTTCCGGAGAAATATGTATCTATAATTTGTTGTGATGTTGACGTAGATGATCCTAATAAAGCTGTCCAATTTTGTAATCCAGTCTCTGTTGATGTATTATAAGAATAATTTGCTTGCCAATTCGGACCACTTAAAATATTACTATCTTCTAAATTTAAAACAAAGTCAATATTAATATTGTCAACGTACGTTGGTTTTAATTCTTCAACTACCCAACACTTAAAATTAGTTTCTATAGTATCTGGTAATGGTTCATGTAATTTAACATATAAATATTCTCCAATTACTACACTATTAACAAATTGAACACATTGATTTCTACTAAAATTTAATAGATAACTTTTAAAAAATCCACTATCGGCAGTTTGATTTACTGTGTCTATATAATTGGAAATTTGTGTTTTAAAATTAACATTGGTATCATCAAGTGCACGAAGTCTTATTTCTTTACGATCTGGTGAAATTTCATCAATTCGTAAATGTTGTTCATCATAACTACCAATTAAATTTTTAAAGAAATTAACCGCAATTTTATATGTACCATCATTAATTTTTAAATTTTGTAATGATTGATTTATATCTAAAACGTATGGGTCTGAAAAAAATGATATTTCCTGATTTGTAATAGAATTAAAATATATAGGTGTTTGTGGTAATGATTGATTGTTATGTTGCCCAGTAACCCAAACGTCTCCAGAATATATATGAAACTCTACTGTAGAGTTAGATTTAATGTTTGGATTTATTGTAACTGGGGGATTTGCAGATTGTAAAGTTTGCAGTAATATATCATTAAAACGCTGTGCAGACAAAGATTGATTTGCCGTTAATATTTGGTCTATATTTTTATATTGCGTTAACATTTTACCTTTTAATTTTTACTTTCCAGTTATTGTTGGTGCATCAATTGCTGAAGAAGCACCACCAGTACTAATAGTCTGACTAGATGAACCACTCACTTCATATGGAGCTACAAAATTAGTATTTGCTATAAAGTCAATAACACCAGTACGATTGATAAGACGTTTTTCTTTCTTTGCTGGGGTTACTTCTTCACCCGCATCATTATATGTAGCTTCAATATTGTCTAATACAACAGTGTTTTCATTAATATTATATATATTGCTAAATTGGTTATATAACGGAGTAACACCAGGTCCTTCTTTATATGTACTTCCTGCAGGATCATCAATAGGATCAATCCTCCATGCACAATTTTCAAGCAATACAGCTCCTGGATTACCAGACATTGCTTGTAATGTATACACATCACCTGGTTTAGTATCAGACATATCTACTATATACGTGAATTTTAGAAACGGTGTACTCTCATCTTTGAATCCATATGGATTTTCACTAAAAGGTGAGGTTATTATGTTATTAGCAGATTTTGCACCAGAATTCTTTACAAACTCAAAGTTGCTTTTCAATGGATTGAAGTCTTCTGGATTTCTTCTAGTTATTCTTGTAACAAAACTAGTACGATCATTAATATCTGGAGAAAATTGTACTTGAACTATAAATCGTAAAGTTTTATTTTGTTGTTTTAGTGTATTAAATACGCCGTCGTTAATAGTATAACTATTAGCATTTTCTTGAATACCACCAGAAAAAGTCAAATCTTTAAATCCTTTCGATATAGTACCTGCATAATCAATTATACCATATGTCTCAACATTTGCATTTGTTTCATAGACCCACGTTATATCATTATAAAACCAAGTAGAGTTAGTTGTTGTATTAATTCTAGCATAGTTCGCCGGCTGTCCTTTTGAATCAATTGGTCTAGCAATTGTATATTTAGCACTTATATTATCAAACTCAAAATCTAAATCTAAATCAATCGGATTGGTATTAACAGTTACCGGGAATTTAAAGTAATTGAACGATGTGTCTAAAACTTTTAATGCTGAGATATTATCTAATCTAAATACGGTAGGTTCAATAACTATATAAGATCCATCTTGTACTATTATATTTCCATTTGCATCGCGAGGAACTATATCAGTGTTATTTGAACGAAAAGTTAATCCATTGTTAATATATTCTGCAGTATTTGGAGGTATTGGATCTGTAGCTTGCATAGCAACAGAGCCTTTGTTATCTATTATTGCTTCATTTTCTGCTTGATTACTTCCTACTTCTGCCATTATCTAACTACTTTAAAATAAATTTCATCGTCGATACAATCTTCAGTAAAACCATCTTCAATTTTTAACTCTATGCGATAATATCGTTCTGGCATAAAACTATTCATGTCTATATGTATAAAATTACTAATGCTATCACAACTTACTTTATTATAAATATTATCAAATGGAATTATGTACTCTTCTGTAGCAGCATCCCTAATTGCATAAAATGTAGTAGTAGGTAAATGTTTAACTGTTTCCGTTGGAAATAAATTAGTTGGTGATTTTTGTGGAAATTTATCCCGAGCAAATATCCTAATTTTTGTTATTTCAGTGTCTTTATACGTCGGTTTAGTCTTGCTATAAGTTACATATGAATCTAGATTAACTGATGACAACGATCCCGGCGCAAAAGTGCTGTTATCCCAATACATAGTGATCCTAGGAACATATATAGTATGTGTTTCTCGACTGAAAAAACTAATTATACCTGTCTTGGTTGCATCAGCTTCATCAGCATCTGAAAATTTAATTAAGAATCCATTATTATCTACAGTAACACCACCACTACCAGATATCCATGTTTTTACTGCACCAGTAACATCCATGTTAATATCAGTTGGTCGATATGAAAATGACTCGTCTGTATCTAATCCTGGTTGATAAAAAAATGATGAATCAAAAGTTGATGTATTAAAAATACCACTACCCGATTGATAAAGCCAACTACCACCAGTACCAGATCCAGATATATATAAACTAGGAGCTCCTGT
>Ga0115001_10002772_pt1 | contig 13363 bp, 6 predicted proteins | sample ArcticOcean_MG_C_12_FD_89869 | JGI IMG/M metagenome (GOLD analysis project Ga0115001, IMG submission 89869) | Marine microbial communities from western Arctic Ocean - ArcticOcean_MG_CB8_130 | ecosystem: Environmental > Aquatic > Marine > Oceanic | place: Arctic Ocean: Canada Basin | collected... | reverse complement strand
GAGTTGATCAAGATATCACAGATATTTCAAGATATCAAAGATGTTCTGGTAGGGGCGGCGTCCGAGTTGATCAAGATATTTCAAGATATCAAAGATATTCTGGTAGGGGCGGCGTCCGAGTTGATCAAGATATTTCAAGATATCAAAGATATTCTGGTAGGGGCGGCGTCCGAGTTGATCAAGATATCAAAGATATTTCAAGATATCAAAGATATGGATAACAATCTGGTAGGGGCGGTCAGGATCAAGATTCGAGTTGACATTGCACGATATGGCCCACAATATTGAGTACGAAGATACTATATTTGAGATCCAGATTAGGTACACCGCGAATCTTCATGGTTTTGTTTTGACATTCAGACGATGCAAGCATTGATCGAGTTTTGTTTCTGGACTTAGTTGCAATTGGAAGCTCGCAATTAGTGAAGTTTTTGTGTGATTTTTTTTTCTTCGTCGCGCTGATGACATAAAACCATTTGAATTCAAAAGAAAATGGCGGGAGCCCGGGCAGGGCATAAACCAACGACACGGGGCGCGTGGCTCCGCCGCGGTAGCGCACTGCGGGAGCCGCGCGGGTGATTTATTGTTGCCCTCATATTGTTCCACCGCAAAAACTCGCAAAACCTCTTTTTCGCAAGACCCTCCCCGACTCTCCTCGACTCTCCCTCTCAGTCACAGGATTTTTCAGGACACCTGCCGGGAAGCCGTGGTTTCTTGATGAGTTCCAAAGCTGGACATCTCGTACGACTTCTGAACGGCGTTTGGAATCCTTTGAATGTTCGTCTTCGTCATCTTAAGCTTGTTTTGCTTCTCGCTTTCGTAGCACAAAGCCGCCTCAGTGACCTGACTGTTGAGCCATAGCAGGACGCTAATGCGCATTCCCCCCCCCTTGACACTCTCCACAAAGTGGCTTTGCCGGAAATCTCCCAGAAGCAGGCCAGTCGTATGTTCCTGCCACACGTCTCCCACACGTAGCCACAGCGACCCCCCAGTAACATTCCCAACGTGGAACGTGTAGCAGACGCAATAAGTCCCAATGGTGTTGTTGTTGTCGTTGTGAACGACCATCCCATTGCTACCGTCAGGGTAAAAAAGGATTTTTCCGTTGGAAAATAGCCCGTCCTTTCCGAAAGGGAAGCTGTACGGTCCTGCAAGACGCTTTTGCTCGACGAACTTGCCTTCGTTGCGGAGAATTTCTGCTGCAGCTGAGGCAACTTCAGCGAACACCTGTCGCGAAAAATTAGAGAATTCCGGGTACTCCTTCTGCAATCTTTTCTGTTCACCCACACGAGACACGGGTCTTCGAAGCGGTAGCCCCGTGACGACCGCCTTCTGTTTGCGACGGGGTGAGTGTGGTGAACCCTTCTCCAAGGATTCTCTTGCCACCTCGTAGACGCCTGCAGTGAGCGCGCCAATGGAGTCACCATGCTCTCCCAGGTCAGCGGAGGCTCCTCCCTGTCCAGCACATCGTTGATTCTGCCACCCGAAGGTCATCGATGTGGCGGTTGTGGTTGCGACACTGCCATGCTTAAGGTTGTGTTGATTCTCGAACCTGGCAGGACGCAGCATTCGTTAATGACTATACACGACTGATACAGGGTGCACCTTTGTTGAATCATCTTGCATTGCTTCATCAGACGCCCTGCCACAGCCATCGAAGGCTTTGGCATGACGAGCGTTTTCTTGTAAGCAGGCAGTATGTCAGACATCATTGCCAACCTCAGGCGTCTCTTTTGAGGCGCCTTGAACTTAGGCGCAGATGCTGCCCTCTTTCTGTTCCTGCGAGCACGCAACACACATTTCAGAACATCTTCCCGCAGGCAGGTACTGTTCGTCATGACACCTTGACGTTGGGACACCCAGTGCAGAAGACCGCTCAGAGTCAACCTTCCCAGAAGACCGAAGTTTTGACGACCACGACGGGTCAGCCTTGACTGCAGAAGACCGAAGTTTTGGCTTTTCGCCTTTGTCGCGCCACGGATCAGCTTTGCCAGGCTGCAAGAAGTCCTCCTTGAGGATCCGCGCCTCACGTGGTTCGTTTTTGCTGCAGAGATTCACGAATCAGCACGGAAACAACAAAGCTTTCTCTCACCGCTTTTTGGAGGTCTTCGGCATCTGACAGCAAAACACGAGATCAGAACACATTTGACTTTAACGACCACGATCCTGCGGATGAACGAACTGCTCCTAATCCCTAACCCGTTGTTTTACGTTGTTTAATTAATCCTACTAGTGCGCAGCTATCCTACGAGCCTACTAGTGCGCAGCTATCCTCTACCCGTCCTCTTCCTCTTGCTTGCCGCATCACAAACACGGAGACCCAGCAATTCGTCCAGCTGCTTCACCAAATCGACGTCTAACTCCAATTGTTTCGCTGATGATGCGATGCTCATGACCTTTGGAAGATCATTGAGATGCATCAGTTTTGCAGCATGTTCGTGCTTTTTCTGCTTCGTATACCGCCAAGATTTGTGGCTTGCAACGGGATCGAAACCGGGTTGGTATGTACCACCAGTTTGGAAGCCCAACATGGGATTCCTGATGGTCAGATAACTCCTCGCACCATGAAGTCCATGAAGAATCGCAGCGAGCTCGGACGCCACAACGCGTCCGGCGAAACAGAAAAGTGAGTGAGGACCTTTGACTACGGTCTGTGGGGCGAGAGCTTCGGTCGTGTCATCCTTGAGCATCCTTAGCTCTTCAGCGTTCATCACCTCAGGAAGACGCTCCCACAAAGTTTTGATTAGCTCAGGCGATTGAACACGCATCGTGTGCATTAAGCTCTCAGAAGCACGAGAATCCGTGAAGTAACATCGACCCTCCTCCATCGCGTTGAGAACTGTAACACATCGCTTGAGTGAGCACGACGATTCATCAGGATAAGCTTGTGAACGATGTATGTAAATCCACACATGATTTCGCAGGGTATTGATCACAGGTTCGCAGGCGTTTAGAAGGGTCATCAAGGGCACAGCAGTACCTGCAGCATCATCGACTCCTGTGATGGTCCGCACAATCGTCGATGGCTGTTGTTGGGGCGAACCGGGCCTGTCACAAAATGATTTTCATGTGGCGTGCGGGCATCGAGCAGTCTGAGCGGAGTATCGACACAGTTCACAGGCAGGAGTTCTGACCTTTTTGTGCATTTTGCGATATTTCCCTTCGTACCATGAGTGGCGTGTGCTACACGGGATGCTACACGACTCTCCACCTCCTCCGAGCCCGAGCCCGAGCCGGAGCTCGAGCCGGAGCTCGAGCCCGAGCCTTTTCCACACAGCCAGCCTCCGAGCGCGAGCTGTTTGACGTGAAAATATTCGATGTTGCATGCGGCTGTCCGCGGATTCCACCACATATGATGCGCGTTCATGACCTCATGCTCGTTCTGCGGATGTTCCTGAAGGTTGTGTAGCTGATCACGAATTCGATTTGACCGCAGCGCCTCGATCATCTTTGGCTTCACCCCTTTGGGGAGGTGGTTGGGCTCCGCAAAGAGCGCCGCGAGCTTGGTGTGGGGCAGTCTGTCGCAGAACGTCCACCACGCCTCGTCTGAGACACGAGGGCTTTCGCCGATGTTCATGGCCCACACGCCGCAGTCGGACCTCTCAAGAACCTAGCGTGAAAAGCGATGAAGAAGTGTTTGGCTTTCGAACAAATTTGTATCAGGTGTATGGGGAACCTGCGTCAGCTTGGCGAGCTGTGGCGCTAGCATCCCGACTCCATAGCCCTGAAAATAAAGCACTTGGATGTTCTTGTTCGACGCGAGCGCCTGTCAAGGGACGTGTGAGACTTGCCAACAGTTAATCCAAATCGTCAACCTCGATTATAGCGTCGACGCACTGTTCAGAATCGTCAGTGATCACTTCTTTCAGCTTCAGAATGGTCAGGTCGGCGCTGTCGTTGCGAATGTCGTCGAGCAAACTGCTCGCTGCAGGCGCGAAGAGCCGGGGTGCCTTCCCACGCTTGCCTCGTCCAACATCCTCAGATCTTTCGCAACTCATCTGAGACGCAGAACAAAGGAAATGACAGCACAGCAACAGACGACAGCAACAGACGACAGCAACAGACGACAGCAACAGCAGCAGACGACTCCGATCCCTAATCCCTGACCCCGGCGTTCACGGTTGTTTATTGATACATGCGCCACGCTCTAACGACGAGACTCCGAGCCCCTGTCGACAATCTTTTCGACGCGGGCCTTCGGGTGCTTTTGTGAGCTGTTGTCATCATATTGAACAGTTACATCGTTGCTGCTGACGTTTGTCACCTTACCTTCATACCATTTTTCACTGCCATCTGTCATGACCCACAGAGCTTTAGCACGATCACCAGTTTGTAACACTGTGTTCCCGGAAACCCGTCTCTGCCACGATGCAGCCACAATGCGCTTGCCTGCTGTGGGCGTCCCTGTGGGCTGAGGACCATATCTCCTGCTGCTGACCGGACTCTGTGTTGCTCTTCTAGGGCTCCTCCTTACCAAAGCAGGAGATGGTTCAGGAGATCTATGTCTGTCGCGAGCTGACTGAGTTTCGCGAACGGGGGAACTGTCTCTGCTGCGAATCACAGGGTTTGACTTCTTCGACTTCTTGCTTAACTTCTTCTTCAACTCCTTCTTCTTCAACTTCTTCAGCCTCTTCATGATCCGTGCCTCCTGCTTCTGCTCCATCTCGTCGGCCTTGCGTTTTTTTCGCTCGTCGGAATCCTTGTATTGTTTGTTCCTTCTCAACTGTTGGCCCTGCTCTTTGCGACGTCTTCCAGCCGCCGATCGCCTACTTGTATCTGGTCCAGTAAAACCGCTTGCGTTCGAAGGATTCTGAAAGAATTGAGCTACACTTCGGGAAGCGGCCCAGTCTTTCTTCCGGTCAGTCAGCACGTGGTTGAAAAACGTGGCCCCCTTGGCTGCAATCCTTCGATCTTCTCTGTGGGTATGCTCAATGGCCTGCGTGTTCCAAACATCACCAGCCTTCATCTCCTCACACGCATTTTTGATGGTCGAAACACAACCATCTGCCTTTAAGACCGGGAACATCTGCTTGCTGAATTTCTCACTGAAGTAGAAAGAGAGCGATCCGTAAGTGTGACTTTCTGTTCCCAAAGCTTCGCCAACATTGAACAGCAGCTGATCGAGCTCGTCTCTGGCCTCCTTCGGAGTCCCATCGTAACTTGATTTAAGCAGCTTCTTCGTTGTCGCACGGATATCGCTCTTGATAGATGTTTGTTGGGGGGACAGCAATAATCGGTCCAGCCCATCCTTACCCATGTTGAGTTTCAAAGCGCGTTGAAAGTGAACGTGGCACATCTTCACCAGCCGTTCATAGACTTCATTTCCATTAGCAGTACACACTTTCGTTAAAAAAGATCGAATACCATTCAGCTGGCCTTGAGCCGCATCGACATTGAGACACTCAACAACCTTGGGATTTGCCCAGTCGATCGGTGTTCCATCAGCAACTGCTGCATCGTGAATTGCACTGAACCAAGAGCAAATATCGGGCTCGTTCTCCCCAAACTCGTTCTTGCCCTTCCGAAACACTATACGTGCAAGATGCAGTCGCAGTCGAGTGTTTGGATCGTACATAAGCAGTCCAAACTCACTGTAGTCAGCCCCTGGAAAGGTCGTGTCTGCCTGAAGCCCAGTCGTCTCCGGTGTGTCTGCAGCAAGCAACGCGGAACCTACCTTCGTTTGCAGCAGTACCCAGCCGACCTTCGTCGGATCTGTCTTGCTTGCCACGATGTTTCGAATGTATGGCATGGTTTCGGCGTCCTTCAAAAGTTGGAAAGCATGCATCGATTCTGGCGCTTCCCAACACGCTGCTGGCACACCCGAATCCTGTGCGCGTGCTGTTTTCCCAGCTTTCTTGATTTCTCTGAGCAGGACGCGGGAATCGTAAAACGATGAATCGTTGTGGGCGTTGCCTGGATGCTCTCCTTGATGTTGGGAATTCAGCTTTCCACCGTTGACAACGATAATCCCAGACTGAACTTGCTTCACGACGCCTGGTCCAGCCATTCGCTGCGGATCTCTCTTGCACATCTCCAAAAGTGCATCTTTGCTTTCTTGCTTCATTGTGTGCATACTCTTCGTGTCAACCATGTGATCGGTGTGCTGGCCGTACACCACATATACCCCGGTCTTGCGCAATGTTCCACCATCTTCCGCGATGCCGTACCACATGTTGGCGGTCACGTCACAATCGCACTTCACCATCTCACAGTGATGACGGGGACACTGCCGTGCCTCAGGTTTGGAATTGACTCGTTTCGTTGAGGAACAGTTGGGAAATGGGCATCGAAACCCCCCCGCACACTTCACCATGGCTTGGGAAGCATGAAGCGGTTTGTTCCACTTCAGATTTGTCACCCACCTGATCCCTTCGTCACCCTTCGCAATAGGAGCGTGTGGTTTTTTGCTCGGGGTGAAATAGTTGGAGTTTGCTGCATGGATGTTGTTGCTGTGCAACGTATCAAACGCATTCTGTTTGAGAAGGATACCAATGCCAGAACGAGACGCTAGTCTAGATGGGGAAAAATCTTCTTGATCAGACTGTGCTGCTTCCGCAATCTCTGAAGGAGAAGCGGATCCAAGGTCAATTTTGTAGACAACACTCGCCACTGGGGCTTCAGGCACATGTTTTAGCGTAACGGGGTGTATGTAATTGTAAGGTGTCCCCCTTTGTGAAGTTGTCACCCTCTTCACTTCAACCCTGTCTTTGTAGAACTTTCCAGCGTTCCCGGATTTCGCAGTGCGCTTCAGGTTCCCCTGGATGTTCTGGAACTCGATTCGCTGGTTGTCCTTTGCTTGCCGAGCATTATGCTCTGCTACCACACCTTCATACTCTGCAGAAGACATTGCGGGTCTTTTCGTTCTGACACCTTGCTTGTAGAAGAGTGCCAAGACATCCTCCTCCGGCTCCAGCAGCTGCAAACTGTTAATCAGATTGATGATCTGATCTTGGGAGTGTTCTTGAAGCGTGACGTACTGGAGTGCTTGCGGATCTACTATGACTTGATTCTGGGACGGCTGATACAAAATGAGATGCTTGGTAAAGCGACTATAAGCCACATATGCTTGTCCAGTTGCAAAGAACCGACTTCCGAGAACAATTACAACCTCAGCTTGCTGCCCTTGCGATCTATGAACAGTAATGCCCCAGGCAGGAATCAATTCGACGACCATGAAGCTCACACGCGCTTGCCAGTCCTCTTCATCAGGATGTAGCTCATTCGTAACGTTGTTCAAGGAGGTGGGAAATGTCTTCGTTGGTTTCATCACGACCGTATTCTTTTGACAAATTGGGCATTGAACCTCTTCAGCCCGAATTTGGACGCACAAATCATTGTTTCCGTCGATGTACGCTCTGTCCACTACACCCCGTCGACCTTTAGGCAACTTTACCTCCATGCTGTTTCCTGAAGAACAGACGTGCTTGCATGTCACAGTTGCTGAAACGATTACCGGCATATCAGGAGCAAACTTTTGTTCAAAGGCAGTGGTCCCATTGCAAGAGTAAGTGTCTTTACCAGAGTCTTTCAGAACATCCTCGAGAAACACGACATCATCGTGACGCCCTTGACGCCCTTGCGAACCTTCCCTCGCTCGTTTGAGCCAGCACATCGGTGACATCTCTTTTTGTTGTTCCCGACCCTGCAGAAACCTTGTGATTCTGGTGGGCAGAATCTCACGAGATCTCACGAGATCATCTGAGGCTGGAGAAGGCTCGCTGGGAGAATCGAGATCATCTGAGGCTGGAGAAGGCTCGCTGGGAGAATCGCACGGCAACACTTCCTTGGCATCTTTTCTGAAAAGTTTTACAGTCAACTTGCAGAAAGCTGAGGCAGTTCTGTCTGGATTTTGAGCAGATCGTGTCTCCAAGCATGGCAAGTTGATCCGATCGATTTCCGCATTTGTGGCAGCTATCACTAGCTCTGAATCACTTCTTGACCGCAAGTATTCAGGAGCACAAAACGTATCCGAAAAGTTTTCCTCCCTCACATCCAGCGTATTTGTCAAACGAAGTTGTTCGATCAAAGACCAATTTAACGTTCCACGCCTGAGTTCGTTGAGGAGCTGCACAGCCAGTTGATCTTCTTGACGGTACACCTTGGTCAAAGTGACCGGCACAAAGCCGTACTGACTCTCGAGTAAGTGTTTGTCATTTACAATGCACTCACCTTCCACTGGCGGTAACTGTAACGGATCTCCAATGAGAACAATTTGCGCACCGCCAAATGGCGCGTCATTTTCTTTTGCATCCTGCAAAGCTTTATTTAGCATTTCCAGGATCATCGGATCAAGCATCGAGATCTCGTCAATGATGATCTTTTTCACGACTTTTAAACGTTCGCGGCCACCATGTTTGTAATTGTGACTCTTTTGGAGATGGGCAAACGTCGATGTGAACTTGGTAGCGCCTTGAAACCCGTGGATAGTCCCGTAAACGTCGATGCCCTTCAAATGCATGACATCTGCAGCCGCGGCAGTTGTCGCGGTCGTTGCAACCTCATCCGTAGAGACTCGCGGCTGTATCCGGGTGAGACTCGTCGTTTTCCCCACTCCTGCACCACCTGTGATGATGACGTTGCGCCCCATTGAAATCAGATTTAGCGCCATGGCTAGTTCGGGTGAATCATTCTCTTCAGCTTCAGTCCCATGCTCTGTTGGATCATGCGAAGTGGTGTGGCTGGAGATTAGCGGTGAGCATGCGTCTGTAACCAACACTAGACCTGGCAGAGTGTTCATCTTGAAGGCTCGGCGGAACCACAAATCCAAAAGATTGGCCGAACGAGGAAGGATCATGTAATCGTCTTCATCTCTTTTCACTGCCAGAGGTTCACCACTGGTGTCGTCCCGGTATTGATTCGACATGCGAGTTGTAGACGCCATAAGCTGCACCCAATTATTATCGATGGTGAACACTCGTTTGGTTAACATGACTTTGTCTACATCTGTCAGCTCACCTGCGTTCTGACGTGCATCATGAAGCACAGACTCGACCGTGCTGACATTTGCAGGCAAATCATCATCCTGGGAGGGATCCTGGGAGCAGTCATAGCATCTCTCAAGAGCATGATCGTCGACGGTGCTTCGATTTGCAGGCAGGTCTTCATCAGGCTCTGAATCTGAGTCATCAAGTCGATTTGCAGGCAGGTCTTCATCAGGCTCTGAATCTGAGTCATCAAGCAGCATACGTTCCAATTCCAATTTCCAGGAACATAATGTCAAGGGGAGCTTCGTCGCTTCTTCCACGGAATGCTTCGTCGCTTCTCTTTCTCCGCGACCAGGCGTTGGTGTTGTCAAGAATGGCACCGGTGAAATGAGTCCAGCTTCGTTGCGATTGTTCAAAAGCAGGTTCCTGTCTATCAAGACACGTCCAACAGTTGGCCCTTCGCTCGATGGCGTGTACTGATCATTGCCGCTCCACGAACCATCATCTTGAGAACCCAGCGAATCCAGGACCTCCAGGACCTCCGCCGCGCCAGCAGAATCGCCGTTCGTGCCGTCATCATCATCGTCTGACTCCGTTTCATTGCCGTCGACCGACTCCGTTTCGTCACTATCAACCGACTCCGTTTCATTGCCGTCGACCGACTCCGTTTCATTGCCGTCTGAAGGACCATCTGAATCGTCATCGTCCGAATCCGTTTCATCGTCGTCCGAATCCGTTTCATCGTCGTCCGAATCCAGCATGTCATCGTTTGTTGCTTCAATCATTTGACCATTACACCACTTGACGCGCGAGAGGAAGACACGATTATTTCTCACCTTAATTGTACTAGACGCTAGTTTCCAGTTGAGCTTCATGCGCCTTAAGAAGACCCCTTTGGCGAATTTCTGATCATGCGCTTCCGCAAGTGATGTCAAGTGACGACCGCCAAAAACAACATCGCAAATATCTTTTAACACTGACCGTTTTAGCACGTTCGCAGTTTTGTTGACGTCGGGAAGAAAGAAATCGATGTCTTGTTCATCTTTAATTGTCTCTATCGTCGACTTGCAACGCCGGAGAGCATTCAGCTTCGCACCAAGTGCAGGCTTGAGAGATTCAAAGATCAAGGTTTGGTCTTCATCAATCAACGCAACCCGGAGTGGGCTATTGAATACGGTTGAGAAGCACTCGAATGCAGTATTATTGTGCACCGCGTGGGACGAAACTGATGAAAAATCGCAATGCACCGCTGAACACAACGCAGCATTCTCATCGAGGAGCTTTCGCACATCAGATGCCGGAACATCTGTGATTGCTGCAAACACTTCGAACATACTTTCATCATCAGCAGCAGCCGGGTCGACATCGTCTTCGACTACACTCTCTTCCAGTTTGTTGGTCATTCGCCTTCCTTTTGGAGTGCAGAAATCCCTAATATCTGTCTGAGCCTTTGGTTGGCACACACCTTTGGGTGGCTGCGCTTTCCCCTGCCCTTTCCCCTGCCCGTTGAAAATGGTGACCGCGACTTGCCAGAGCACTCGCAAACTTTCGACTGAGTAAACATCCGGTTGCCGCCGGTAAATTTGTGTGTCGCCGTTCAGGATGATGTCCAAAATGTTGGTCCGCACAAGGTCTGCTTGCATCTGCCATTTGCGCAGAGCGTCCTGTGAGTCCGGCAACTGTTTTCGAACGCCATACTCAAAAATAGTCATCAGAGTGAGAGGACCACAGGAATGTCCGTCACGCTGAGTTTTCCAGCTCGCACACTTGGCATGAGTGTTTGTCACGATGGTAAGGTCGTCAATCCAGCCGTGAGCCGAGTTGAGAAAGTGCTTGCCTCTTTTTTCGTTCAAGCGATGATCTATTTGTCGCAGGACATCCTTCATGATTTGACCAATGTTCATACAGAAGTCATGGCTCCAGGACCTCAAGGGGTCACCGACAAGAATTTCTTTTGTATTCATGTCGCAAATGATCCATCCCCAGTGTCCATTGATTACGAGCGCTGAGATACACATGACGGCTGACTGGAAGGTCGACATCCAGTCGACACATCGCCTTTCGGTCACACCTTTAAGAATAGCTGAGCGCCGACATTTGGCTGCGTCTTGGTCGGTGAAGTTGTGCACGTTCCCCACTCCTGGAATGTCTGCACTTTCCAGACCCCTCTGAATTTGAGACCACATCACCGGATCAAACACAATCACTGAATGAGCCTCATCAGTGCTGCAGATTCGCAGTTTGTTCTCATGGCTGAGCTGATGCGCCATATTCTCCAAGGCTAAATCCATAACAAGGTCATTGACCCACATTCTAGGTGCGATAGACACGAACTCTTGTTCCAAATTTATCTTCATTTTACTCCATTTCTGATTGAGAATGTCATCGGGGTCGTGTTTAGAAGAAGCAAGCGTGACGATCTGCTTGAATGTTTTTGTCTTCAACCTTGCAAACTGATCCCACGGCAGGTCGGCATGGGTCAGCAGCAGACGATTCACACTCCATGCACCTTTCTGATCAAGCTGTCGAGTTGTACGTAGAACAACTTCGGACCAGCCTTTGCACACAAGTGTCAAAAGATGTCGCGCCCTGCCATCGCTGCATCTCATCACAGTTACTACGATTTCGTCAAGAGGCAGTCCCGTCGGGAAGGTGTGACCGCAGTCAGCAATGGTAGATGCTCTATTGGAGAGGATTGCATTCTCTTGTGTAGACAGAAGATCACCTGGATCCACAACAACATGCTCTGACGCCGACGAGCCAGGACTGCAGAGATCTACAATCGCTGAAATCTCTTGTGTGGACAGAAGATCACCTGGATCCACAACAACGGCCTCTGACGCCGACGAGCCAGGACTGCAGAGATCTACAATCGCTGAAATCTCTTGTGTGGACAGAAGATCACCTGGATCCACAACAACGGCCTCTCGCGCTGCGTCGGCCTCCTCTGTAACATGCTTCTTCTCAGCGGCTGTGGCGGCCTCCAGCCTCTCGGCCTCTCGCTTCTCCAGCCTCGCCGCTTTCTTCCGGCGATCCTTGATCTCGACTCGCGCGCTGCGAGCCTCCTCCAGAACCTCGGGGGAGGCGTGGTCGCCGTGTTCGTTGATTGCGGCGACGAGGAGGTCGAGATCTTTGGAGTCCAGAGCAGCGCGCAGCGCTGCGTCGGCCTCCTCTGTAACATGCTTCTTCTCAGCGGCTGTGGCGGCCTCCAGCCTCTCGGCCTCTCGCTTCTCCGTTTCCTCCCTTTCCTGCTTGCGTTTCAGTTTTCGAGTCTTGTTGTTCTGCTTCGCCTGGTCCGGCGACTCAACAGCTGACTGTTTGAGGGCACTGTACAGCTGGTCGGCCTCGAGTTCCTTCGCAGCATTCATCTGATTGAATTCGTTGAGGGATACTTGGAAAGCCTTCTCCATGTCGCGGTTGTACTCCGTTGCTTTGGCTTCCTGAGACGGTTGTGCCATCGAGTCGCCGCGCTCGATAGCCGGAGCCTGCTTGTTGGTCAAGTTCTGAGATTGGAGATTGACAAAGAGTTGAGATTGGCGATCGTTCAACGGCGGCGAAACACAACCGACAGCGACTGTTGAGGCTTCCGGAACGACGGCGGGCGAACTGAGGAGGCTCGACCTGCCAGGACTGGAGGCCGAGCCCAGCCGAACAGCCAGACTGTAATCCATCGATGCTCCCGCAGAAGAAGGAGGAGGAGGAAAAAGCCCGGCCTCGGGGACAGGAACTTCCGTAGCTGGGGCTTGTGGCTCCGACGAGGTAGAACCGACAGCGACTGTGGCGTCACCAGCAGAAGTGATTTTGCGACAGAGCGCCAAAACCGAGCCACAATTTTCGTTGTCACATGGCACTTGCGACAACACGATGCTCCATTTGGTAGCCGCGTCGACACGGGCCTGCCAAAAGAGCACGAGGTAAGCAATGGCGATGTCGACACAACAAACGACGCTAGGGTTTGGACTCGCCGGGAAGCATATCGGATCATCAGAAGGCTGACGCGTCAGATCGTCGAGCGCGGCTTTGGTGAAACAAAGCTTCTGAGGACACGCGGGCTCGGTAGAGAAGGTTTCAGCTTCATCGAGAAGAGGCTTCAACCTCGCAGCGAAAGCGGCCACAGCGGCAGCTGCGTCAGCGACAGCTGCGTCAGCGGCAGCTGCGTCAGCGATGCGGCGTTCTGCCTCCATGCAGCGCTGGTCGACATCTTTCGCGAACTCCTCCACCTAGGTGAAAGGAAGGGTTGGAAGGTGAAAGGAGCGTTTGAGTTGAGAAGGTGAACACATTCGTGCTGCGACAGCGCATCGGTGATGCGCATCACGTGCACCCTAATCATCGGTTCAACTTTTACCTGAGCTTTCAAGCCACAGCACTCATAGTTCACGTCGTTCTGAACCACTTTGATGGACCGCTTCAACTGCTGATGCAGGATCGTAAGAGCACGT
>Ga0115001_10002767_pt1 | contig 13370 bp, 16 predicted proteins | sample ArcticOcean_MG_C_12_FD_89869 | JGI IMG/M metagenome (GOLD analysis project Ga0115001, IMG submission 89869) | Marine microbial communities from western Arctic Ocean - ArcticOcean_MG_CB8_130 | ecosystem: Environmental > Aquatic > Marine > Oceanic | place: Arctic Ocean: Canada Basin | collected... | reverse complement strand
TTTAATGTTAGCTAATATAAATTTTTTATTTTTTTTAATATTTTTTTTTCTTAAGTTTGTTTCTATAAGATTTTTATAGCCAATTTTTTCTAACGAATTAAAAAGCATTCCACCTAAGTGACCAGAAGCTCCTGTAACTAAAATTTTTTTATTCATGTCTTTTATTTAACTTTTGCTCCTTTTATGTTCAAATTAACCATATAAAAAGAAGTGCTAGCGGTAATGAACAGCGTGTTTCCTTCTGGCCCTCCAAAATCAACATTGGATACTATTTCTGGAATTTTAATATATCCGATTTGTTCGCCAGATGGAGCATAACACGCAACTCCTTTCCCGCAACTAGACCAAAGATTATTATCTATATCAAATCTAAACCCATCAAGCACATGCTCTGGGTCCGATTTTATAAATTCAATTGGCTTAGATATTTTTAAATTTTTATTAATATCATATCTTCTGATGTATTTAGTGTCACCCGTATTTGAAATAAATAATTGAGACTCATCAGGTGAAAAAGCAATTCCATTAGGTCGTTCCATATCTATCACTAAAGCTTCTAAAGATTTCGCTTTTGGATCATACTTAAAAACATAACATCCGCCATACATCATCTTGCCTGGAAAACCTTCAACACGTTTAGGGTTAATAATTCCAAAAGGAGGATCTGTAAAAAAAATTGTTCCGTTAGAATGAACGCATACATCATTTGGTGAATTTAGTCTTTTATCCTCATATTCATCTGCAATTAAAGTAATGACATTATTTTGGTCAGTCGTTGTGACTCTTCTTGCTCCATGTTCACAGGTTACAAGGTTGCCCTGATTATCTGTTGTATTACCGTTTGAAAAATTTGAAGGTGATCTAAAAATTTCAACTTTTTTAAAATCAAAACTTAGCATTCTATTATTTGGAATATCGCTCCAAACTACTTTATTTAGTTTTTTTAAATAGCAAGGACCTTCGGTCCAAATACTTCCTGCATGAACCTTTTTTAAATTAAAATTTTGCGTATACGTTTCAAATTTTTTCTTATTCATGCAACCACTACTAGCATTCACTATCTTTAAAAAAAAGAGTTTTTCCCTATTTTTTTATTTAATCTTTAAACTTTCAGTTCGGAGCTGACCACAAGCTCCCAAAATATCTTGGCCACGAGATCTTCTAATTGTTGCTACATAGCCAGCATCTTGAACAACTTTACCAAACTTCTCTATTTCATTTCGTTCAGTTGGTAAATACTGAACACCTGGCCAAGGATTAAATTCAATAAGATTAACTTTACATGGAAACTGTGCCATAAGCCTAACAAGTAGTCTTGCACATTCCACACTATCGTTAACACCTCTAAGCATAACGTATTCTAGTGTTATTTTTTCTTTTACCACCGAACTATAATATTTGCATTGCTCGATTAAATCTTTGATCTTAAATTTTTTGTTTATGGGCATAATCATCTCTCTAATATCGTCAGTCGGGGCATGTAAAGATAATGCTAAATAAGTTCCTATTTCTTCGGCGGCTTTGGAAATTTTATTAGCAATACCAGCGGTTGAAACAGTTATTTTTTTTGATCCATAATTTAGTCCTTCTTTGTCTCTTAAAATTTCAACAGCTGTTTTTACATTATCATAATTATAAAACGGCTCTCCCATACCCATTAAAACAATATTTGTTATTTTTTTTTGTTCACCCCAATCATTAAGCTGTTCTTTGGCAATCATAACTTGATTAATAATTTCTGCAAAACTTAAGTTTTTGACTAAACGCTGAGTTCCTGTATGACAAAATCTGCAGTTTAAAGTGCAACCTACTTGAGAGGATATACAAAGTGTTGCTCTAGTTTTTTCAGGAATATAAACACATTCGACTTCGTTGTTGTCAAAAAGCTTAATCAACCATTTGATAGTTCCATCTGTTGAGGTTTGTGTTTTTAAAATTTTCGGTCTTTCTAAAGTAATTAAACTATTTAATTTAGATCTCAGCTCTAAGGGGAATGTGGTTAAACTATCTATTTCAAAAGAACCTTTCTTATAGACAGATTGCCAAATTTGTTTGCTGCGCATAGAAATCTTTTTTTCTTCAATTTTTAAACCTTGACTCAAAAAAAGTTTTAAACTTTGAAAATTAAATTCAAAAAAATTTTTATGGTTCATCATATCTAAATATAGAACAATATAGTGGTTGTGTATACTTTTGACATTTGATAGATAAACCAGTGTTATTAAGAATTAAAAAAATACCTAAACTATCGTGGAGTTCTAAGTCTCCAACTAATTTTAAGCCTTCTTTAGAAACGTTGTTTTATCTTTGTTTGGGCTTAGTTTTTTTTGGGTTTGGTGAGGGGTTATTAATTGTTTCGGGTATTGGGGCATCGCCTTGGAATGTTCTTCATCAGGGAATAGCAATTAATCTTGGCCTATCAATTGGAACTATAGCTTTTTTAGTTAGTTTTTTAGTTTTACTACTGTGGTTTTTTTTAGATCAAAAAATGGGCATGGGTACAGTCATAAACTTTATCATTATTGCTATTATGATTGATGTAACAATTTATTTTTTTGAAAAGCCAGAATTATTTTTTCCAAAATTGATTATGGTTATTGGAGGAATATTAATTATAGGATTTGGAACAGCAATGTATTTAATAGCTAATTTAGGACCGGGCCCACGAGATGGATTGATGACAGGATTACAAAAAAAAACAAGTGCACCTATAGCTCTGGTTCGAACTACCATAGAAATTATTGTAGTTTTATTAGGATGGTTTCTAGGCGGAGTAGTAGGTGTTGGAACTTTAATGTTTGCTTTTGGGATAGGTCCTGCAGTTGCGTTAAGTTTAAATTTTTTTTCAAAAAAAAAAAATGTATAATAACTAGTGTTTTTCTCTAATATTTTAAGGTATAATTTTCTGTATAAATTTTATAGACTATAAAAAAACTTTTTGTTAAATTTTATAATCAGTAATTTAACCTTATTACAATCTATATAAAAATTACTAAAAAGATTTTGATCGAAATCATTGTAAAAGTTTAAAGTGGGGTTGAAAGTAATGATTGAAAAAACAAAAAGATCAGAAAGAATAAAAGCTAACCTAAGTTTAGATAAGTTGAGTTCTGGATTAAATATTGAAGTTAATACTCTTGGTCTAAAGGTTTCCGAATTTATTCATCATATTTTTGAAGAGAGAGTTAAGAGCGAACCTTTAAACTGGTGTTTTGCAAATATAAAAAGAGTTAAAATTTTTCTTCAAATTTTTCATGCTAATCAATCTAATAAAGAGATATATAAAGAAGAAATAGCTAAAAATCTTACCGAATACTCGTACAAAACAATTGCAAAAATTATTGATGATGGAATAGCTAAAAAATATTATATTTTGTTGCCTCCTGATACGGTTGAAATTAGTAGAGACTCTAAAGTTAAAAATATAAGGCCGTCTGAAAAATTAATCACTGACTTTTTAAATCTTTGTATAGAAATCATAGCTCATATTGACAAAAACAAACCTATTTAACCAAGTTAAATATAGTTCAATATTTCCTGTTAATTAGTTACGTAAAAACTTGCCACATATAGATATATTGGTTAATCAACTTATGCAGATCAATGAACTACAACAAACCTTTTAACTTTTTAAAAAACTTACCTATAAAACTAAATAATTTCTATAAAAAACATTCAAAATTTAAGTTTAGGGTTGATAATAAATCAAAAACTATAAAAGATTTTGATCCTGTAACTAATATTGATCGAGGTTTTGAAAAATATATTAGAACGTTAATTCAAAAATCTTTTCCAGAAGATTCTATAATTGGCGAAGAGTTTGAAAATAAATATTCATTAAATGATTTTCAATGGTGTATTGATCCCATTGATGGTACCAGAGCTTTTATTATTGGGGCCCCTACTTGGTCAAATTTAATCGGACTTTCTTTTAAAAATAAATCATTGGTTGGTTTAGCTAATTTTCCTGAGCTCAACAAATTCTATATTAGCGATCATAAAAAGTCTTATGTAATTAAAGATAAAAAAAAATCTATTCTCAGGTCTTCAAAAAATAATAATTTAAAGACAATAAAAATTATTGGAAATTTTCATGGAACACTTAGTTATGAAAAACAAAAAAAAATTATTAAAAAATTTGGCTGGTCTTTTAGACTAGCAGGTTTTGATGCTTTAAATTATTGTCTTCTAGCAGAGGGTAAAGTGGATGCGGTGATTGAGGCAAATCTTAAGCCTTATGATATTTTGCCTTTAATACCAATTATAAAAAATTCGGGAGCCATAGTTACGAATTGGAAAAATGAACCAGCAGAAAAAGGTGGAAATATTTTAGCAACTTCTAATAAAAAATTACATAGTAAAATTTTAAAAATACTTAAGGGCTTTACCAAATAATGAGTAATAAGACTAAAGGTGCATCTATGATCATTTTAGCATTACTTGTTTTTTTTTCAAAGCATGAATACGCTTGGATTTTATCAGCTTTACTTTTGGGAGTGGGAAGTGGAGTTTTTTTGTGGAAAAAATAGTTTAATTTACAAGATAATATAAGAGAGAATATCTAAAAATCTTTCCTGTAGAAACCAAGATCAAAAAAATAGAAAAACGTATTTTAAAAATACCTGCTACAAGAGTTAAAGGGTCGCCAAAAATTGGAACCCATGCAAATAACAGTGACCATATTCCAAATTTTTTGAACCAATATGAAGACTTGTCAATTTGCTTTTGATTAAAAGGAAGCCATTTTTTGCTAATACATTTTATTAGATAGTACCCTATGAACCAATTTATAATAGATCCTAATATGTTGCCGAGACTTGCACTAAATAATAGAAATAATGGATTGTAATTTTTAGTACTAAGCAACCCTGCTAAAGTTAATTCGCTTGAGGCAGGCAAAATAGTTGCTGCTAAAAAAGAAACTGTAAAAAGAGAAAGATAAATCATGATTTACCTATATATTAGAGATTGAATTAATTAAGCAATCCGTTAATTTAAGAATAAAAATGAGCACACAAAGAACAAATATACCAAACTCTTTAAATGAACATTGGATGCCTTTTTCGGCTAACCGTGACTTTAAAAAAAATCCAAGATTAATTACTGGAGCTAAAGGTGTTTATTTAACAACCCATGAAGGTAATACTTTGATTGATGCTAGTTCTGGTTTATTTTGTAATCCTCTTGGTCACGGTAGGGAAGAAATTATTGAAGCGGTTAGTAAACAGCTTCGAGAATTAGATTACACCTTGCCTTTTAATCAGGGATTTGGGGGATCTTTTCAATTAGCTACAAGGATAGCTAAACATACGCCTGAAGATTTAAATAAAATTTTCTATACGATATGTGGATCAACAGCTGTTGAATCGGCTATTAAAATTGCTATGGCTTACCATTCTTCTAAGGGAGATAAAAAAAGATTTAGATTCGTTGGACGAGATAGAGGATATCACGGAATGAATATTGGTGGCTTGTCAGTTGGTGGTTTTAATAATTACAAAGAGATGTGTTCTAGTATTTTGATGCCTGGCGTACAACACATGCGACATACTTTTTTACCTGAACATAAATTTGTTAAAGGTCAACCTGATACTGGAGCGGAGCTAGCTGATGACTTGGAAACTATCGCAAATAAGTATCCAGGAGAAATTGCCGCCTGTCTTGTCGAACCTATCGCAGGATCAACAGGAACTCTGATTCCACCTAAAGGATACTTAAATCGACTAAGAAAAATTTGCGACAAGTACGGCATTTTATTAATTTATGACGAAGTTATTACAGGTTGGGGGCGAACCGGATCTCCATTTGCTGCTCAAGAATTTGGTGTAACACCAGATATCATGACCATGGCAAAAGCTACGACGAACGGAATTGTACCAATGGGAGTTGTGGCAGCAAGGGAGAGTATTTACGATACAATTATTAACTCATCACCAGATGGTGCTATTGAGCTATTTCATGGTTATACATATTCTGGAATTCCAATTGCAGTAGCAGCAGCTTTAGCAGTGCAAGATATTTTTGAAAAAGATGATATTTTTAAAAGAGTAAAAGAAATGTCTCCTTATTTTCAAGATGGTTTACATTCCTTAAAAGACCTTGACTGTATTGAGAGTATAAGAGGCTACGGTATGATGGGTGGAATTGATATTCGCAAAAAAGACAAACCTGGAAAAGCGGGGTTTCAAATCTACAAGGCTTGCTATAATAATGGCGTTAACTTTAAAGCAACAGGAGATGCATTAATATTAGCTCCACCTTTTATCTGCGAAAAAAAACACATTGATGAGATCTTTGATAAGCTAAGAAAAGGTATCATACAATATATGAAAGATTAGATCTTTTTTACCATAAAAATACCTATTAATTATCTGGACTTGACTCTTGTGTTTCAATCTAATTGAATAAAGATAATATGAGAGGGAAAGAACAAGTAATTTTTGACATTAAATCTGAACAATTTAAGTATCTACATAGAGAAGAAGATAAAATAAGACATATAGTAAATATTGATGTTCTTAATAAAAGATTAAATCATGTGAAAAAGCTAAATCTTTATTCTAATGCAAGAACAATTTTTTTTTCATTATTGGCTGCCTTAATTTTTATTTTAATTAGTTGGAAATTTTAGAAGTCAGAGCTTTTATTATAATAAAATAAAATTTACTAAATAGATTAGTAACTTCTACTGTTAATTCTTTTGATACTAAGCTTTTAGTAAAAACTTCTGGAATAATATAATATCTTTTAGTCTTTTTATCTTGTGTAATCATTTTTCGACTAGCCATTTGATTTAACTTTCTTATACAAGTTGCTCTAGGAATGTTAGTTATGTCGGATAAAGAAGTGGCGCTTATACTTACATTTAATTTTTTTTTTTGTGGTTCTTTAATTATATCAGGATTAGAAAATAGTTGGTTGTGAGATACACCTTGATCAACTCTAGAGGATAATAAAGTTGCTATCTGCATAAATATCATAACAATTTCAAGATCTTTTACTTGATGTTTCCACAGTTTCATCCATTTAAGTTCTAGATCTAAATAGTGAAACCAATAAAAAGAAAATTTTTTTTTGTATTCGCTTACAATTTCTTCGGTAGATAAATTAAGATTAATTTTATTTGTAACATATTTTGTTAATTTTGCTAATTGTTTAATCTCTTCATTAATAACTTCATTATAAGTTTTTTTGTACTCGTCACTTGGCAACCAAACAATTTTTTTTTTTATTTTACCTAATACTTTTTGACTCATAAGTTCTTTAAGTTTTCGTCTCGCTGTTTCTTTTGGTAAATTTGTTTTTTTTGCTACTTCTATAATAGTTGAATTTTCTATATTAGTTTCATTATGATTGTGCCAAAATTTCTCAAAGCTAAGATCATAGTTAAGATCATATTCTTTTTTTCTCAAAATAGATTGATGAGTTTTTTTTGCAAAAAATAAAACTATGGTCGCACTGTCTAAGCACTTATATCTTTTGTATATATCTGAAAGAAAATTGGATTGAACCGGAGTAAAAAGTTTTACGTATTCTAAAAAATTTTCAAGAATTTTCTTATTAATTATTTCAGCTAATTCTGACTGAGATGTTTTCATTAAGCTTTAGTTTACTTGATTTGATGTTCAAATTGGGTAAATAAAACTTAAAAATAGAATATGTCAATCGTTAATTAATCCAGCAAAATTAAGATTTTTTTAAACTCTACATGAAAGAAAAAGAAAAAATGGCAATTGCTATGATTCCAACCGCTAACATAAATAAGCTATTTGTCTTTTCTTTTTTTCTCTCTAAACTTATTTTTCTTAATAAGTGATCAATGTTAGGCCTTTTACTTATTTTGTTTTTAGACTTTTCCTTGTCCTGATCTGGACTGGAATTTTGATCTAATTTAAACTGAGCTCTCATTCGTATTAACTAATACTAATAAAAATTAGAATAAATAGACTAACAAGCCAATATGGGTTTTTGACACTTTTTATGTAATTATTTACAGCTTTTTATTGTTTAAATAGATTATTAAATATCTTCATTTTTCTTCCTCTAAATAGTATGAAGTTCAAAATGAGCTTAATTACTTTTTTTAAAATATTATCAACTCCACCGGATGAGCTTCTTGATGTGCTGGGTATAATTAGCACTCTAGCTCTAGTTATTGTGATGTTTAGTTTGGGTTTAAAAATAAAATTTTTAGAAATTAGAGAGAATTTTGCAAAACCTAAAAATTTACTTGTAGGCTTAATATCACAAATGATCTTGATACCTAGCATAGGCTTAATTTTCATTTTAACATTTGATTTTCAAACAAATATTCAAATAGCAATTATGATAATTGCATGCATGCCTTCTGCAGCAACAAGTAATTTTATATGTAGTAAAATTAATGGGAATATATCTTTGTCAATAGCATTAACATCGATATGTACTGTGTCAGCAATTTACACGGTACCATTTTTTTTAAAAATATTTTCTTTATTGACAGAGAGAGATATTTCTCTTTTTGACTTTTATTACACAGACATAATAATAAAAATATTTTTAATTATAACTAGTCCTGTAATAATCGCTATAATATTAAAATATTATTTACCACAAATTAAAAAAATAGAAAAAAATTTAGATCGTGTGTCTCTAATATTATTTTTTATTGTAATTACTTTAGCTATATATATGAGTGTTATTAATATTAAAAACCCAGCTGAAAGCTTTACTGCTGTGATTATTTTTATGTTAATGATTATTTTTACAGTTTTTGTTGTAACAAAAATAACACGTACTTCTTTTGAGGCTACAAGAACAATTTTTGCTGAAGCTTTGTTGCAAAACAATGTGCTTGGGTTTTTAATTGTTTATACAATTGGAGGTAAAAATGTTTATCTAATACCTGTAATTGCAATATATGCTGTGTGCCAATATTTAGTTTTTATGCTACTAATATTAACATTATTAAAAAATAAATCCTCTATATATATTTCTGAAAAAATTTAAAAATATAATTACTCAAATAAAAAATCATGTAGGTTATCTTACTCTTAATCGTCAAAATGAAAATAATTCCTTAGACATTAATACCTCAGAAGAAATTTATGAGGGTTTAAAAGAACTTGAACGAGATCGACTGGTTAGAATTATTTTAATTCAGGGTAATCAAAAAATTTTCTCACCTGGTGCAGATATTAAAGAGCTTAGCCAACTAGACTCTAGCTCTGCAAAAACAAAAGGTCTCTTTAATTTTTTTGACAGAATAAATGAAATAAAAATTCCAATAATAGCAGCGGTTGAGGGATATGCTTTAGGAGGCGGAATGGAACTTGCTTTGATGTGTGATTTAATTATTGCTTCAAAAGAAGCTAAATTTTCTCAGCCCGAGGTAAACTTAGGTTTGATACCAGGCATTGGTGGTACTCAAAGATTAAAACACTACCTTGGTAAATATAATGCTAATTATCTTTGTCTTTCTGGTGAAATGATTTCAGCAAATCGTGCTTATGAATTAGGCCTAGTAAGTATTTTACTAGAGAAAAATAACTTTTTTGAAGAATCTGAAAAAGTTGTAAAAAAAATAGCAGAAAAACCTAAATCAAGTTTAATAGAAATAAAAAAGCTTATCTCTAAAAATGAATTAATTGATCAGGGGTTAGTTATGGAACGAAAATCTTTTTATAGTCTGCTAGACCACGAAAATTCAAAAATTGGTATCAGTGCTTTTTTAAAAAAAATCAAAGCTGATTGGAAAGATTAAATGAAGACAATTGCGTTTATTGGCATAGGCTTGATGGGTTTACCTATGGCTAAAAATTTACTTAAAGCTGGCTATCCTTTAAGGGCATATAATAGAACTTTAAAAAAATCTGAGCCTCTTAGAAAATATAAAGCAGTAATTACAAAATCAATTAAAGAAGCAGTGAGTGAAACAGATGTTGTTATTACAATGTTGCCAGATGATGAGGCTGTTAATACAGTAATAAAAAATGATGATTTTTTAGATAATCTCAAATCTGGATCTACAGTTATTGATATGAGTTCAATAAAACCAAAAACTGCAAAACTTCATGGTGAAAAACTAAATTCAAAGAGTGTAAATTATTTAGATGCTCCAGTTTCTGGTGGCACAATTGGGGCGGCAGAGGCCACACTAGCTATTATGGTCGGAGGAAATCAAAAAGTATTTAATGATCACATTGATATTTTAAAAACTCTAGGAAACCCAACATTAGTTGGGCCTATAGCAAGCGGACAAATCTCAAAATTAGCTAATCAAATTATTGTGAGCTTGACAATAGGAGCGGTGGCTGAAGCGGTGAGTCTTTGTGAAAAAGCTGGAGCAGATCCTGGTAAAATGATTAAAGCTTTAACAGGTGGTTGGGCGGATAGTAAAATTTTACAAACACATGGTCAAAGAATGATTAAAAAAGATTTTATGCCTAAAGGTAAAACATCAACACAATTAAAAGATATGAATAATATCCTTGATTGTGCTAAAGATTCAAATTTACATTTGCCTATCTCGACTCTAGTGAAAGAAATGTATAATAATTTAGTTAATAACGGATATAGCAATATAGATCATAGCTCACTATATAAAGAAATTGAAAGATTAAATAAAAAAAGAGAATAAAATGAAATTATTGAGAGTTGGAGAATTTGAAAAAGAAAAACCTGCAGCGTTAGATAAAACAGGAAAAATAAGAGACTTATCACAACATGTTGCTGATTTTAATATTACAACTTTAAATTTTGAGACTTTAGAGAAATTAAAGAAATTGAATTTAGAAACCTTACCTGAAGTACCTATGTCAACGCGTATTGGATCTTGTATCGCCAAACCAGGTAAATTTCTTGCCGTTGGTCTAAACTATTCTGACCATGCCGCTGAAACAAATGCCGCTATTCCTAAAGAACCAATTATTTTTAATAAAGCAGCTAATTGTATGATTGGACCAAATGATAATATTATTTTACCTAAGCTTTCTAAAAAGTTAGATTGGGAAGTTGAAATAGCTTTTGTGATTGGAAAAAACACAAAATATATAAATGAAAAAGATGCTCCAAATCATATTTTAGGTTACTGCATAGTTAATGATGTAAGTGAACGTGAATGGCAGATAGAGAGAGGTGGTACGTGGGACAAAGGGAAATCTGGAGATACTTTTGGACCAACTGGACCTTATCTAGTAACTAAAGATGAGCTTAATGATGTACAAAATTTATCAATCTCCTTAGATATTGATGGAAAAAGAATGCAGACTGGCAACACAAAAAAAATGATATTTAATATGAATTTTATCCTATCATACCTAAGTAATTTTATGTCGCTACAACCAGGTGATATAGTTACCACAGGTACTCCTCCAGGTGTAGGCGCAGGAATGAATCCTAAGCAGTTCTTAAAAGCTGGAAATAAGTTAAATTTAAAGATTGAATTTCTTGGTGAACAAAACTCTACTGTTGTAGCTGAATAAATTGATTAATCAATTATATATTTTTTTTTATCTATATTCTCGATAGCATAAATATTTTGGCAATGTTTAGTTAACTTTTTATATACAAAAGTTGCCTCCCAATTTCTTTGTTTTTGAATAACAATATTATTATAAAAATTTAGTCCTATCTTTTTTCTTTCTTTCATCTGAGGATAATTTTTTTTTACATAATATAAGTACAACATTCTAAATTCTTTAATATGTTCTGCCATATATATACAGATATTTTTTTTAGTTAATTTATTTTTTAGTTTATTTGCATTATTACTTATTTTTTTTCTATTTATTTTAATCATTAATAGATACACAAATAAAGCACCCAACTTAAATTCGATATTATTTCTATTTGATTTGGTTATTGTGCTCTTATTAAGAGATAAAGTTAACCTGTCTAAATCTAATTTTGTTTTTTTGTCTTTATTGTTTTTCATAAATATAAATACTTTTAAGTAAAATTTTATCTTAATAAATAGTAATAAAACAAGTTAGTCACACTTAAGATTTAAATATTTAAAATTTTTTTGTAAATTTTCTAGAAGAATTTTTTTTATCCCCACTAAATTTTTTTTTAAAACCAAATGATTTTTTTGGAGTTCCATTTTTTTCACCGTAGGAACTGTTATTATCATCTCGTCTTTTAAACCTTGATGATGGTCTACTATCACCTCGTCTATCGCTGAACGATCCTCTTTTATCGTCTCTTTTTTCACCAAATGAACTTCTACTGTCATCTCGTCTTTTAAACCTTGATGATGGTCTACTATCACCTCGTCTATCGCTGAACGATCCTCTTTTATCGTCTCTTTTATCATCTCTTTTTTCACCAAATGAACTTCTACTGTCATCTCGTCTTTTAAACCTTGATGATGGTCTACTGTCTGAAAATCTATCTGAACCCCGACTACCTCGTCTGTCAGAAGATTTTCCACCTCTTCTTCCTCCGCCTCCCCTTCGGTCACCGCTATTTTTATCTTGTTTAAAATTAGGATCGATTAATCTTTGTATAGCGTTCCATTTACTTCTATCGTCTCCACCAATAAAACTTAAAGCTGATCCTTCTGCTCCTGCTCTTGCTGTTCTTCCTATGCGATGAATAAAATCTTCTGGTAGCTGAGGTAAATCAAAATTAATAACATGTTTTATGGCAGGTATATCGAGACCTCTGCTAGCTACATCGGTTCCAACTAAAATTCTAAAATGCGCATTTCTAAAAGCTTTGATTACTTTATCTCTTTTATTTTGTCTTAAATTGCCATGAATAGCATCAGCATCGTGGTCATCATATTTTAATCTTTTAACCATTTTTTCCGCACCTCTTCTAGTCTTAACAAAAATTAAAATAGCTCCTTGTCGATTATAAATTTCTTTAATAAGTTGATTATATTTATCACCATCTTTTACGTGAATAACTTCTTGTTTTATTTTATCAATTGGTGTTGAAGTTGAACCTACTGATATTCTAACTGGGTTTCTTAAATATCTCTCAGCAAGACGAATAATGTTGTTTGCTAATGTTGCTGAAAATAATAAAGTTTGATGTTTTTCTGGTACTGTTTTTAAAACTTGATTAATTTGTGGTGTAAATCCCATATCAAGCATTCTATCGCTCTCGTCTAGGACAAGAAAGGTAGTGTTTTGTAATTTTAATGTTCTTCTTTCTAAGTGATCATTAATTCTTCCTGGTGTACCTACAATTAATCTAGGGTTTCTTTGCATCTGTCTCAATTGTTTTTGCATTGAGTCTCCGCCGATCAATAAAGCTGTTCTGATATTTCCCCTGCCAATTAAACTCGTCATAGTCTGCATAACTTGTGTTGCTAATTCTCTTGTTGGGGTCATTACTAAGGCTGTATCTTTTTGAGTTTTTAAAAGAAAATTAACTAAAGG
>Ga0115001_10002764_pt1 | contig 13377 bp, 14 predicted proteins | sample ArcticOcean_MG_C_12_FD_89869 | JGI IMG/M metagenome (GOLD analysis project Ga0115001, IMG submission 89869) | Marine microbial communities from western Arctic Ocean - ArcticOcean_MG_CB8_130 | ecosystem: Environmental > Aquatic > Marine > Oceanic | place: Arctic Ocean: Canada Basin | collected... | reverse complement strand
TCTAATTAATTAACTTTTCTTTAAGGAGAAATATTATGTGGACAACACCAGCAGCTACAGAAATGCGTTTTGGTTTTGAAGTAACCATGTACGTAATGAATAAATAATTTTTTATTTATTCATAAAAAGCCCGATTTTTTGTCGGGCTTTTTTTATATTTAGATATAATGCCTTTTATGAAAAAAATTATCCTTATCGTGCTATTCTCTCTCTCTTTTCCGGTATACGCTGATTGGGATTTAATCTATAAAGATGCAACAATAAAATCAGAATACTTCATGAACCTCGGTAACTATAAAAGAAATAAGGACATGGTGAGGGCATGGACATTAGAAAATTTCTTAGAGCTACAGAAAACTGAGATTTGGGAGTATCACTCCGTTAAGAGTTTTGTTGAATTTAATTGTAAGGAACCTGGACTTAGAATTCTTGCTTACTCTCTTTATGAGAAAAATATGGGTAAGGGAAAAGCAATTTTCTCAAAAGGAAGTCCATTAGGATGGATGAAGATAGAAAAAAATACAGTATTTTCAAGCTATTCTCAAATTATATGTGCTGAATCAAACTCAGAGTAATTTAACATCTAAATTAAAATACAACCTGATCAATAGGTAAATATTTACTGAGAACCCTTCTAAATTGATCCATTATTTTTTCAAGCATATCTGATGTATCTGCTTCGAAACGTAAGACAATTACAGGGGTGGTATTTGACGCCCTCATCAGACCAAATCCGTTTTTATACTCAACCCTTAAGCCATCAATCATAATAACTTCCAATGAACCTTCAAACTTTGCTTCTTTTTGAAGTTTTTTGATTAACTTGTGCTGATCTCCTTCCTTAAGTTTGATGTTGATTTCTGGTGTGCTAAACCCTTTGGGAAGCAATTCAAGAATCTCAGAAGGATTGCTATATTTACTTAATATTTCTAATAACCTTGCCCCTGCATACAATCCATCATCAAAACCATACCAACGATCGGCAAAGAACGTATGTCCACTCATTTCTCCAGCAAGTAGCGCTCCTTCTTCTTTCATTTTTGCTTTAATTAAAGAGTGTCCTGTTTTCCAGATAATTGGAATACCACCTTTATCTTTAATCCACTTGAATAGATGTCTAGTAGATTTGACATCAAAAATTATAGTAGATCCTGGGTTATTCTTTAAAACATCCTCAGCAAATAGTAAGAGTTGCCGATCGGGGTAAATGATTTCTCCTGATTTTGTGACCACACCTAACCTATCTCCATCTCCATCAAAAGCTAAACCTAATTCACTGTTTGTATTCTTTAAGCTCTCCTGAAGATCGATTAAGTTTTTTGGATTTGAAGGATCGGGATGATGATTTGGAAAATTACCATCAACATTACAAAAAAGGGAGTTTACCTTAACGCCTAAACTAGAAAATAATTCTTCCGCACACACTCCAGCCGCTCCATTTCCGCAGTCTATAGATACAACCATGGGTCTTTCTAGATGAATATTTATTTTTAATTTATTTAGGTAGTCATTTTTAATGTCTTGATTATATAATTCCCCATTACCACTAAGAAAATCTTTATCCAGAATGTTCTGATATAAAAGTTGAATCTCATCTGGTGAGAGAGTTACTCCGTCTACCATCATCTTAAGGCCATTATATTCTGGTGGATTATGACTTCCGGTAATCATTACCCCTGAATGTGTTCCAAGTAGATGAGTGGAAAAATACAACATTGGGGTTGTAACTAGACCAATATTTACTACATCGATCCCCGTTGAAAGTAATCCAGCTACTAATGCATTACATAAATTTGTGCTCGATAACCTTCCGTCATAACCTACACAGATTTTCTTTTGTTGTTTTTTGGAGGCATAGCTCCCTAAGGCTTTACCAATTTGTTCTACAGTCTCAATCGTAAGAGTTGAGTCAACTACCCCCCGGATATCATAAGCCTTAAAAATATTAGGCTCAGGAAAATTATTCATATTCATCTATCCATGCAAGCTGTATAGCCTCTAGTATCCTTTCTCCACATTTACTATGGTCATCATCAAATCCTTCTAGTTCAATAATCCATTTGAATAAATCAGTAAATCGAATACCCTTAGGATCTAATTCTGGATTTAGATCAAATAGTTTTTCTGCTATCTCTTGTGTGTCAGTCCACTTCATAATTTCCCTTTTATTTCTATTTTTAGAACTAAATAATAAACTATAGCTCCAATATTTTTATATGGAATTATATTTTAGACTAAATCGTTACATAAATTTTAATGGTCTAGCCATGATAAAATAATATTTTCAAATTTATTTACTTAACTATGTTTAATCAAAACCAAAATTTAAAGCAAACTGACCCAGAATTATGGGAGCAAATTATTAATGAAAACAAACGGCAAGAGGCTCATATTGAATTGATCGCATCAGAAAACTATACCAGTCCAGCAGTTATGGAAGCGCAGGGCTCGCAATTAACTAACAAATACGCAGAAGGCTATATTGGTAGAAGATTTTATGGTGGGTGCGAGTTTGTTGATGTGGTAGAGCAACTAGCTATCGATAGACTTAAAGAATTGTATGGTGCTGAGTATGTTAATGTACAACCACATTCTGGAAGCCAAGCTAATCAAGCAGTTTACTTCTCTGTCCTAAAGCCAGGAGACACAATTATGGGCATGAACCTTGGCCATGGCGGACATTTAACCCATGGGTCTCCTGCAAACCTTTCTGGTAAATTATTTCATATTATTCCTTATGGTCTTAATAAAAACGAAGAGATTGATTATGATGAAATGGAAAAGCTGGCGATAGAGTTTAAGCCTAAACTAATTATTGGTGGGGCATCTGCATATGCATTAAGATTTGACTGGGAAAGAATGTCTGGGATTGCTAAGAAAATAGGTGCTTACTTCATGGTTGACATGGCTCACTACTCAGGCTTAATTGCAGGTGGGGTTTATCCTAACCCAGTTCCTTTTGCTGATTTTGTAACTTCCACTACCCATAAGTCACTTAGGGGTCCCCGTGGAGGCTTCATTATTGCAAAGCCGGAGTATGAGAAAATTATTAATTCTTATGTATTCCCTGGAATTCAAGGTGGACCATTAATGCATGTGATTGCAGGGAAAGCCACTGCATTTCTAGAGGCTCTTAAGCCAGAATTTAAAGTTTATCAAGAGCAAGTAATTAAAAATGCACAGGCCATGGTTGCTGCGCTTCAAGCTCGGGGCTATCAAATTATTTCAGGTCGAACTGAATCTCATGTATTTCTTGTGGATTTGCGCCCTAAAAATTTAACAGGAAAGGCTGCTGATGTTTTATTAGGAAAAGCTCATATTACTGTGAACAAAAATTCAATTCCAAACGATCCAGAAAGCCCATTTGTAACATCAGGAATTCGTTTAGGAACTCCTGCAGTTACAACTAGAGGCTTTAAAGAGCAAGAGTCTAAAATGGTAGCAAATTTTATTGCAGACGTTTTGGATCAACCAGAAAATGAAAGTAATATAGGTTTAGTTAAGAGCAAGGTCGACCAGCTAACTAAAAAATTTCCCGTATATGGTTAATTAAAATTTATGAAATGTCCATTTTGCTCAGAGGTAGATACTCAAGTTATTGATTCGCGCGTCAATGATCAAGGTAATTCTATTAGGCGGAGGCGTCGCTGTGCTGTTTGTGAAAAAAGATTTACAACTTATGAGCATATTGAGCTATCCCTTCCTCAGGTGGTAAAGCAAGATGGAAAACGAGAAGATTTTAGTAGGGATAAATTATTACATTCATTTACAAGAGCTTTACATAAACGACCTGTACCCGTTGAATTTATTGATCAAGCGGTCGAAAGTATTGTAACTAAAATTTTAGCTAACGGGGATAGAGAGATTCATTCGAGAGATATGGGGGAGATTGTCATGTATCAATTAAAGAAATTAGATAAAGTAGCCTACATAAGATTTGCTTCAGTTTATAGAAGCTTTTCTGATGTTGAAGATTTTAACAATGCAATTAAAGATCTTGATTAGCCCTTGAAAGAAGAACTGCTGATCTATAGCTTTATGAGTCAGGCCCTCAGTCTGGCAATTAAAGGCTCATGCAAAACAAAACCTAATCCATACGTTGGTTGTATTATTGTTAAAGATAATATTATTATTGGCCAAGGTTATCACTCAAAATCAGGTGGAATGCACGCTGAAATATTAGCGCTCCAAGAAGCTGGCGAGAATGCTCGGAATGGTGATTTGTACGTCACTTTAGAGCCATGTGCTCATTACGGAAAAACCCCACCTTGTATTGAGAGCATTATATCTATAGGAATTAAGCGAGTCTTTATTGCGATGAAAGACCCTAATCCCTTGGTGAAAGGAAAAGGCATTGCGATCCTAAGAAAAAATAATATCGAAGTCATTACAGATATATTGGTAGAACAGGCAAAAGAAATTAATCTTGGTTTTATTTCCAGAATGTCTTTAAGGCGCCCTTATATTCGTTCAAAAATTGCAACCTCGCTAGATGGAAAGACAAGCCTAATGAGCGGTGAAAGTCAATGGATTTCATCTGAGGACTCAAGAAGGGATGTTCAGATTTGGAGGGAGAAGTCCTGCGCAATTTTAACGGGAGTAGGGACAGTAAACTTTGACAACCCAAATTTAACAGTGCGGCATATATCTTCACAAGAACAACCGCTAAGAATAATTTTGGATAGCCACCTTTCAATAAATCTTAATTCGAAAATTCTAACCCAAGAAAATGTATTGTTAGTTTATGGGGATGACCCAAAAAACAAAATTAAATTATTAAAAAACATTAAAGTTACTACGCTTTGTTTGCCCTTAAGTAACAAAAAAATTAACTTACATAAACTTATGGAGTATTTAGTTAGGATTGAAATTAACAATCTATGGATTGAAGCTGGACCAAATTTAAATGGCTCATTCTTGGAATTAGGATTAATAGACGAGTTGATAACCTATATGGCTCCAATTTTACTCGGAGGGAATGCAAGTCAGATGTTCAACGCCCCGATATTAAAGTCAGTTAAAAATAAAATTCATCTTAAATTATATGACGTTAGGCATGTAGGTTGTGATCTCAGAATTCAGTCAAGAGTGATAAGATAAAAATGTGGATTGATAGTCACTGCCATTTAGATTTTTACCCTACACCATTAATTAAAAATACATTACAATCTGCAAAAAAATCTCTAATAAGTAATATTGTTATTCCTTCAGTTAGTCTGGAAAATTTAACTCGCGTACGTGAGGTGGCTAGTCAAGATAATACCTTGTCTTACGCTTTAGGCTTTCATCCAATATATATCGATAAAATAGATAATAGTGCACTTGTTAAGCTATCAGATTCTGTTAAAAATAGCTCACCTGTAGCAATTGGGGAAATTGGAATAGACCTTTTTGTTAAAAAGAACAATATAGATAAGCAGGAACATTTTTTAGTGTCGCAACTAAAACTTGCGATTGATTATGATTTACCAGTAATTTTACATACACGAAATGCTATTGATATAGTGCTTAAAAATTTACGTCGCTATAAGGTAAGGGGTGGTATAGCCCATGCATTTAATGGAAGCATTCAGCAAGCTTATCAGTTTATTGATTTAGGCTTTAAATTAGGATTTGGAGGTGCAATGACTTATCCTAGAGCCAAGCATATTCAGAGATTAGCTAAAGAGCTTCCAATTGAGTCTATTGTACTTGAAACAGACTCCCCAGATATGCCACCATTTTGGTTGGAAAGAGGCCAGCAGAATCAACCTAAAGAGTTAGAGAAAATTGGAATATTTTTAGCTCAATTAAGGGGTCTAGATCCGCATAAAATGGCTAAAATGATTAGTAAAAATACCTTTGAAGTGCTACCAAGGATTGATAAGTTATACACATGACCTCAAGCCTTACATTAACATTTGAGAAAAAAACTAATGTTCTCAATGACATATATTAAGCTATTGTTTTTAAAGGTTTTTTTTAACGATTAAAAATTAAGCGATTAAAGAAAGCCCTTTAGAATTCAATGCTTGCAAATTTATATAACTTTAATTCACAATGTTATCCACAGATATTGTGGATGAAATATATGATAATTTTTGATAGGATTAACTATGTTTGTTGAAGGTAAATTATACAGGACGATAGAAGCCTCTGCTGACCTCACTAGAGTTACAATAATTGATCAGACCGTACTTCCATTTGAATTTAAATTAATTGATCTTAAGAGCCTAGAGGATGTTATTCAGGCCATCAAATTTATGCAAGTCAGAGGAGCTCCTTTAATTGGGGTAACATCTGCTTACGGAATTGCACTAGCAATGAATAGCAACTCCTCAGATCAGTCACTTATGGAGGCGGATCTCTCGCTTAAAAAGTCAAGACCTACTGCAGTTAATTTGGCATGGGCTGTGAATCAAATGTTAGAACATTTAAAAAGCTATGATTTTCATCGCAGGGCAAAGGTTGCGTGGCATTATGCTAACCAATTAGCCGAGCAAGATATTAAAACCAACAAAGATATTGGAAGGGCTGGCTTGTCATTGTTAAAAGAAATAAAAAGTTCTCCACTTAATATTTTAACTCATTGTAATGCTGGTTGGCTGGCTACTATTGACCATGGAACTGCCCTAAGCCCAATATATCAAGCATTTGAAGATGGAATTGATATTCATGTATGGGTAGATGAAACTAGACCTCGTAATCAAGGAATGAACCTTACAGCATGGGAGCTAACTCAAGCCAATATACCCCATACTATTATTTCAGATAATACGGGTGGGTTATTAATGCAGCAGGGTAAAGTTGATTGTGTGATAGTTGGAGCTGATCGCATATCAGTAGATGGACAGGTCTGTAATAAGATAGGCACTTATCTAAAGGCATTAGCAGCAAAGGCTCACAATATTCCTTTTTATGTAGCTGCTCCATTAAGCACTGTAGACAAAAACTTTATGGGAGACCACCACCCATTTGAAATTGAATGCAGAGATCCTGATGAATTACTTAAAATTAAAGGGCTGAATGGTAATGGGACAATTTCAGAGGTCCAAATTGGACTCTCTAATGCATATAACCCAGCTTTTGATATAACCCCCCCTGAATATATTTCAATGATAATCTGTGAAAGGGGAAGTTATACCCCTAACTCTATCGGAGCGCTTTTATTATGAGAAAAGAAATGTCGCAACAAGAAGATTTATTTCAGTCCTCATTAATTCTAAACAAACAAGGCTTGAATCATGGGGCGACAGGCAATCTGAGTTGTAGGAGTAATAACGCTTTTATTATTACACCTAGTGGAGTTAATTTAGAAAATTTAGATGCAAAGTCAATGGTGGAAGTAGGTATTGATGGTAAGGTTATTGGGCCAGAAAGTAATTATAAGCCATCATCTGAATGGCTCTTTCATCGTGATATTTATACCTCCAGAAATGATATCAATGCAATTGTTCATACCCATTCAGTTTTTTCAAGTACATTAAGCGTCTTAGGGGAAGGTATTCCTTGTTTTCACTATATGATAGCAGTTGCCGGTGGAGATTCTATTAGGTGCTCTGATTACGCTTTATTTGGGACACAGGAGCTTTCTAATAATATTATTGCTGCAATGAAGCAAAGAAAAGCATGTCTTATTTCCAATCATGGCATGATTGCAATAGGGAGGGATTTAAATGAGGCCATTAATATCGCTATTGAAGTCGAACATCTTGCCCAGGTTTATGTTCAGGCAAAAATGATTGGTATCCCAAAGTTATTGAATGATAGTCAAATGCTCGAGGTGATTAATAAGTTTAAGACTTATGGGGAATGGTCAAAAGATTAAACTATTCATTGTGAGAGCTGAGGCTTTAAAGTAAAATCATATTTCGTCAGAAAATTTTTAAAGATGCCTTCTAATGACCAAATATGTTTTTGTAACTGGCGGTGTAGTTTCCTCTCTTGGTAAGGGCATTTCTGCCGCCAGTCTCGGAGCTATCCTAGAATCTCGTGATTTGAATGTGACAATGCTAAAGCTTGACCCTTACATTAATGTCGACCCTGGAACAATGAGCCCTTTTCAGCATGGAGAAGTTTTTGTAACCAATGATGGCGCAGAAACTGATCTTGATCTGGGTCATTATGAGCGATTTATTTCTTCAAAAATGACAAAGAAGAATAATTTCACAACAGGTCAAATCTACGATAGCGTTATTAAGAAAGAGAGGAGGGGTGAATACCTTGGTAAAACTGTTCAAGTAATTCCTCATATTACCGATGAAATAAAGTTGCACATAAGAAATGGGTCCAAAGATTCTGATATTGCAATTATTGAAGTTGGTGGAACAGTTGGTGATATCGAGTCACTCCCATTTCTAGAAGCTATTCGACAAATGGGCTTTGAAGAGGGTAGAGACAATGTGTGCTACATACATTTAACCTTGTTACCTTGGATTGCAACAGCTGGAGAGCTTAAGACAAAGCCTACACAGCACTCTGTAAAAGAATTGAGAGAAATTGGTATTCAGCCAGATATATTATTATGCCGTTCAGAGCGAACGATCCCGCAAGAGGAAAGAGATAAAATTGCCTTATTTACAAATGTAACAACTAATGCAGTAATTTCAGCCACTGATTCAGACTCAATCTACCGTATACCTATGATGCTTCATGAGCAATCAATGGACGTGATTGTTTGTGAAAAGTTAAATATTAAGCCAAAAAAAGCTGATCTTGCGCAGTGGAAAAAAATTATCAAGTTATTAGATGGCGCAAATGAATTAGTTAATGTGGCCTTTGTTGGAAAGTATGTTGACTTAACTGAGTCTTATAAGTCATTAACCGAAGCTTTAATTCATGCGGGCTTTCATAATAATGCCAAAGTGAAAATTCAATTTATTGATTCCGAAAAAATTCAACAGAAAGGAATTGATGAATTAAAGAATGTCGATGCAATATTAATTCCCGGTGGTTTTGGTGTCAGAGGAACTGAAGGTAAAATAAAAGCTATTCAATTTGCCAGGGAAAATAAGATTCCATTCCTGGGGATTTGTTTGGGTATGCAATTAGCGGTAGTTGAATATGCAAGAAACAAGGCAGGCCTGTCCAATGCGAATAGTACAGAATTTGATAGTCATTCGACGCATAAAGTTGTTGGATTGATTGCTGAATGGAAAACCTCTGAAGGTGAACTAATAAAAAGAGATGAAAATTCAGATCTAGGGGGAACAATGAGACTAGGTGCTCAAAAAGCCCCAATAAATAAAGACACTTTAGCCTACGACATTTATGGTTCTGAGGTAAATGAAAGACATCGACATCGATATGAAGTTAATAACTTATATGTAGATCAATTAACCCAGGCGGGTTTAGTTGTATCATCTAGAACACCATCTGAGAATTTGTGTGAAATCATAGAGCTCTCAAAGGAAGATCATCCATGGTTCTTTGGCTGTCAATTTCACCCAGAATTTACATCCAATCCTAAAGTATCTCACCCATTATTTTTATCATTTATTAATGCCGCGTTATCATATCAAAAAGGTTAAACAATGAAATTATGCCACTTTAATGCAGGACTAGATCAACCTCTATTTTTAATAGCCGGGCCTTGTGTTATCGAGTCAGAGTCAATGACTATAGACGTGGCTGGAAAATTAAAAGAGATGTCTGATGATTTAAATATCCCTTTTATTTTTAAATCTTCCTTTGATAAAGCAAATAGAAGCTCAAATAAAACATTCCGCGGGTTTGGTATAGATGAGGGCTTAAGAATTTTAGATTTAGTTAAAAAACACATAAAAGTCCCTATTTTGACTGATATACATGATATTTCTCAAATTGAAGCAGTTGCTAGTGTTGTTGATGTACTTCAAACCCCAGCATTTTTATGCCGACAAACTGATTTTATTTCTGCGGTAGCAAAATCAGGTAAACCAGTCAATATAAAAAAAGGTCAATTTCTAGCCCCACATGATATGAAGCAGGTAGCTCAAAAAGCTAAGGAAGCAAACGGGGGAAAAGACAATATTATGGTTTGTGAAAGAGGGGCTTCTTTTGGTTACAATACGTTGGTTTCAGATATGAGAAGTTTATCAATCATGAGAGAAACTAACTGCCCTGTAGTTTTTGATGCTACTCATTCCGTTCAGCAACCTGGAGGTCAGGGTGATAGGAGCGGTGGACAGAGTGAATTTGTCCCTCTTTTAGCAAGAGCAGCAGTTTCATGCGGAATATCAGGAATTTTTATGGAAACACATCCAAATCCAAAAGAGGCTTTATCAGACGGTCCAAATGCAGTTCCTTTGGATCGTATGAAAGAATTACTTGAGGTACTTAAAGAGCTTGATTACACGGTTAAGTCAAAAAAAATATTTTAGTTGGGGGGAGTGAAAATGACTGTAATACAGGATGTTCGAGGACGAATGGTTATTGACTCACGAGGAAATCCAACCGTGGAGGCTGAAGTAGCACTTAATGAAGGTTCAATTGGTAGGGCTTCAGTCCCATCAGGTGCATCCACTGGTAGTAAGGAGGCTATTGAGCTGAGAGATAACGATAAATCTATATATCTAGGTAAGGGAGTGAAACAAGCCATTAATAATATTAATGAAATTATCGCCCCAGCTCTTAAAGGTAAATCTATAGAAAACCAAGAAGACCTTGACAATGTTATGCTTGAATTAGACGGAACAGAGAACAAGTCAAATTTAGGCGCAAATGCAATTTTAGCAGTATCAATGGCCGCGGCACATGCTGGAGCTATAAGCCAAAAAAAATATTTATTCGAATTTTTAAATCCCAACGGTCCTTATAGCATGCCAACTCCAATGATGAATATTATTAATGGTGGTGCACATGCTGATAACAATGTGGATATCCAGGAATTTATGATCATACCTGCTGGACTCCCAACATTTTCAGATGCTATTAGATGTGGAGCAGAAATATTTCATGCACTAAAGGACAATTTAAAAAAAAATAATTTAGCCACAACTGTAGGAGATGAAGGAGGCTTCGCTCCAAATTTGAACTCTAATGAAGCTGCATTACAATTAATTATGGAATCAATTGAGATGGCAGGATATGAGCCTGGTAGGCAAGTATTTCTAGGGCTTGACTGCGCCAGCACAGAATTCTTTAAAAATAATAACTACCATTTGGATTCAGAGAAAATATCGTTAAGCTCCACTGAAATGGCAGACTACTTGTCAACTTGGTGTGACAAATATCCAATTATTAGTATAGAAGATGGTATGAGTGAATTTGATTGGGAGGGATGGGTAGTCCTGACAGAAAAGTTAGGAAAAAATGTTCAGTTAGTGGGAGATGACTTATTTGTCACAAACCCTAAAATTCTAAAAGTGGGAATTGAAAAAAAAGTAGCAAATTCTGTTTTAATCAAAGTCAATCAAATTGGAACATTAACAGAAACATTAGAGACAATAAGGATGGCAAAGAATGCAGGCTATACCTCAGTGATTTCACATCGTTCAGGTGAGACTGAAGATACAACAATTGCAGATATAGCAGTAGCAATGAATTCTATGCAGATTAAAACTGGATCTATGTCTCGCTCTGAGAGGATTGCTAAATATAATCAGTTACTAAGAATTGAAGAATATTTAGATGATAGAGCTGTGTATGCTGGTTTATCTGCTTTTTATCAAATTAATAAAAAAACTTGAGATCACTCTCCACTATTTTTATTATACTAATCGTACTAATCCAATACCCATTATGGGCTGGAAGGGGTGGTTGGTATAATGTTTTTCAGTTAACAGACGAGTATGAGATTCAAAAAAAAATTAATGACAAGCTAAGGAAAAATAATAATGCTTTAAGGGTGGAGGTAAATGATTTAAAAAAAAGAACAGATGCTATTGAAGAAAGAGCACGAGAAGAGCTTGGGATGATAAAAAAAGGCGAGATTTATTTTCAGGTAATAAATAAAGCAAAGCAGTAAAAAAATACTTTAATCCACACTAAATTTTTCTTTCTCGGAATCACTAATAATAACATTAATACCATTTAGTGTTAGGGCATTTAGAACCAAATTAATGCGTATCTCAATCAAAAGTATAAACCTCTGTTTGTCTTCCCGAGCAAAATCCACAACTTGCCCAACTGACTCATCGTTACTCTCTATGATATCGCCATATAAAGGCTGCGATTCGCTGTGAAAGGACGCAATATACATTCTTCTTTTTGGTTTTCCTAGGTAATGAGTACGTGCAACAATTTCTTGTCCGGTGTAACAACCTTTTTTAAAATTAATAGCATTAATTATATCTAAATTAATTGATTGAGGAATAAATGTCTCTTGTGTTTTATGAAAGATATTTGGAATACCTGATTTTATATTATGTGTAACCCAATCATTAAAACCTACTTTTTCTAATTCATTAGAATTATTTCCAATAAAATCTATGCACTTTTTTTTATCGCCAACAATAATTACCCTTAAGCCATCACTGTGAAGTTTAATTACAATTAAAGACTCTTCATTTATAGATTCCATTTCATTTTTTGGTAAATTATTTAATAAATCTAATTGCCCATCTTGATTGTTTGTAGATAAACCAAAATACATTAATTTATCGGGGTCTAGGTCTAACTTAACATCTGACCTAAGGATATACATTGATAATTTTTTTGTGATACTTTCAGCAATAGATTTAGGAACAAAAAGAAGGTAGTTATCGAGATACTTTACGATATGAAAAAAAGCTAATAAACGACCTTTTGGATTACAAAATCCTGCATGAACAGATTGAGTTAAAGTAACCAGTGATATATCGTTAGTAAGCTGACCCTGAAGAAATTTGAGTGAATCATCCCCGTTGACTGAAATTACACTAAGGGGACTAAGATCATATATAAAATTTTTAGATTTTTGCATAAGTTTTTATTTTAAGTATTTTTTTTATTTTAGTAATTGAAAAAAATCTAAGACTAAAAAGTAAAAGCGCTAAAAAAGCGAAGAAATTTCGAAGTGGAAGTTGAGATTGGTCTCGCCATGCAGCTTTTTGTTTTTTCATTTCGGTGAGTATATTTACTGGACTATCTCCTTTCATGTAAGAGCCATTTATTTCTTTTGAAATACTTATTAAATATTTCTCATCAAGTTTAGATATATATCGGTCACTTTCTCCAATGGCTACACTATCGTTTCGAGTTCCAATATTTCCTTGAGAGATTTGTGCAATTCCTGGTTGAAGAGCAAAGCTATCATTAGCCCAATAGCCAATTAATTGATTGTAACTATCATATTTTGGGATAGGAGCACCGTCATAAGAACCAATACCAACAAATAGCCAATCATTACCTCCCTGGAACTGAGTTAGGTCACGACTATTAAAGACATGAAGTCTTGGCGCTTCTTCACCATCAGTAAAATAAATAACTTGAGCAGAC
>Ga0115001_10002760_pt1 | contig 13384 bp, 5 predicted proteins | sample ArcticOcean_MG_C_12_FD_89869 | JGI IMG/M metagenome (GOLD analysis project Ga0115001, IMG submission 89869) | Marine microbial communities from western Arctic Ocean - ArcticOcean_MG_CB8_130 | ecosystem: Environmental > Aquatic > Marine > Oceanic | place: Arctic Ocean: Canada Basin | collected... | reverse complement strand
CTGGTGGTTGTGAAGCACGCTGGATGCGGCGCGAGCCTTGTCAGGAGGGTTGAGCAACATCGTCTGCGGCAGCGCCGGCACTTCGACCTTCGAGCCACTGACAACCTTCAATCCGCAGCGCATGGCCATGTGTCCGACCCAAACCCTTGGTTCGATCTTGACGTACCGCGCCTCGACAGGCTCAAGGAACATCGCCTCAGCCTTTTCGTCACTGTTCTTCGTGTTGCCCACGAATGCGGCACCGTTGTCAACTTCCGTGTACGGTCCGCGAAGCTCATTCGACACGGACACCTGGTAGATGTTGACGTACTGGTTTTGGTGACGGCGGTTCTGCGTGACAACGCCCGCAATGGACATCACAGCCCCGGCGTCCATGATGTAGAACTGGTCTTGGTCGTTGCGAGCGCTGAGCCAGCCTTCGTCGCTGTCGAGCATGCCGGTGTTGTATCGGTACCCCGGCTTGTCGTTGCCATGCGAGGAAGTCGCGGCGCGCGTGTCGTCGGGAGGGTTCATCAAGACGACCGTGGTGGGATCCGGAATCCAGCGCTCAATCGGCGGCGGAGGCGGGCCCTCGATCACAAACAGACCAGCGCGCATGGAAATGTGCTGGTTCCACATTTGGACTTCGATGCGCACGTACCTGGCTTGCACGGGGTTCGCGAACAGCACCGTCTCCGGGGTGTTCCGCACCGTGTTGCCCACGAACAATCGCCCGCCGTCGACGTACTCGAAGTCAGTGTCGGCGTCGCCGACTTTAGACACCAGCACCTTGAACACTCGCACCATCTGGTCCGTGTTTCTTCGGGACTGCATGACGACGCCGGAGACGGTCTGCGTTGCGCCAGCGTCGATTTGCATCCACTCGCCCACCTCGTTGCGCGCGGCGAACCAGCCCTGAATTGAGTCGAGCATGGACTGCGCGTAGCCGACGCCGGGGGCTTGATTTCCGTATATGCTTGAGTAATGGCGGACGCCCTCGTCCGGGTTCAACGCGAATGACTCGCCGATTTTCGGCGAGTACAACACGCCGGCGCGCATGGAGATGTGCTGGTTCCACGCCGTGGGTTCGATTCGCACGAAGCGCGCCTCCACAGGGTGTGCGAAAACGTTGTCCTCGATGTGGTCGGTGGAGTCGTATCGGTTCCCGTCGAAAACGGTACCGTTGTTGACGTACGTCCACGGCCCGGTCGGTGAGTCGGCGGTTGAAACTAAAAACTTGGTCACGCGCTGCGCGCTGCCTCGCCGCGACTGCGTGGCGACGCCGGTGATGGTCCTTGTGTCGCCGACGTCGATGACGTACCACTGTTGATTGTCGTTCGCGCACGAGATCCACGCGGCGTCTGAGTTCAGCTGGCCTTGGTCGTTCCCCGTGCCGGGCGCGGAGTTGGAAGCCACGCACGACTTGGCGCGTGTAGAGTCATCCGGGTTGAGACGCACGTGGCGCAACGGCGGGCGGCACCAGTTCTGGTGTAGCAGCGCGGTGAGGTTTGCTTTGACCGCGTCGCACTCCCTTTGCGCCGGTGTCACGACAACGGGCGCCAGCCCGCCTTGCACCAGCGTGACAAACGCGGGCGCCCCGGGAACGGGCGCCGGCGTCGGCGGCGCCGGCGCCGGCGACAACCGAAGCACGTCGGTTGGCAAATCCGCGTTCTGGCACTCACCCAGTTCCTCCACGATTTCAAGCAACTCCTCCTCCATCTTCTCCGCGTAGTACGTGATTTCCGTAACCTTGGTTTTGGTGGTGTTCAGCTCGGCGACGCACTTGGTGACCTGCTCAGCGGTGCTCGACGCGACGTTCTCCATTCGGCTGAAGGACACCAAGCACGTGCTTTCGTTCGCCCGCAAACCGCTGACCAGGGCGTCGAGGTCGATCGCGCGCGTCACCAGGAACGCCTTGTCCTTCACAACCTGTTCTTGGTTGATCACGATCTGCTCGTTGCAGGACACCACGTCGCCACGCAAAACAGCCACGGAGGCGGCGCACTTGCCACTCGCGGCTTCCGCGGCGCTTTTGGCGTTCGTCGCGGTAGCGAGCTCTTGCTTGATTTCGCCCGATTGTTTCTCGTAAAACGCCTTCGTCGCGACGTGCGCCGCTTGTTCCTTCGTGGCGGCGGTGGAGAGCCGGGTGACGTCATCGGCAAGCGAGGCGATCTTGGTGTCGCACCCGGCGTGTTTTTCCGTGCAGGATTCCTTGAGTTGGTTGGATTTCGCGAGCGAAATGACCAGGGTTTCCTCACGGACAACGCACGTCGCGCCGGCGTCGGCGGCGGTTTCGATGTCGCGTCGCAAGTCAGCCTTTGCGGTGTCGCAGGCTTTGACCTCGCTTAGCGCGCCTTCGTACTTTTCGAAAATCTTCCCCAGCTGCGCGTTGAGGTTGTTTTCTCTTTGTTCCAGGTCTTCCGATACGAGGTCAACCGCGGCGGTCAGGCGTTTGACGTTGGCGTGCAAATCCGTGACCACGGTTTCGTGCGCACCGTTCTTCACCACGCACGCGTCTCTCGCGGCGTCGCACTTCGTGATTTGCGCCGAAGCGGTTTCCCGCGCCGTGTCGGATTCGGCGCGCGTTTTGTTGAGCGTCGAGCCGCAGTCGGCGACGGATTCCAAAAGGTTGGCGATTCGCGTCGCACTGGCGCCGTTGTCAATCATGACGGACGCCTTGGCGTCGACGCACTCCTTGATTTGCGCGTTCAGCGTGGTCGTGGCGTCAACGAGCGCGGCGGCGGTGACTTCGATCTTTTTCTCAGCCGCCGCGGTTTCCGCCTCCAAGTCCTCGATGATGGTTTTGAACGCCCCGCCCTGGGATAACAAAAACTCCCGGCTCTGTTCCAGTTCCTTGACCTGCCCCCCCAAGCTTTCCTTGGTGGTTCGCAACAAATCAGCGGTGGTGTTCAACGTTTTTTCGCACCGTCCCACGTTGGTTTGTAAATCCTCGACGATGGTCATGTGCGCGCCGTTCGTAACGAGGCACTGCTCCTTCGCGTCCGTGATTTCCTTGATACGCTTCTCGCTCGCGACGCTCGTCGCGTTCAACGCAACCTTAGTCTCAACCAGGTTGCTTTCACAACGCAAAACGTTGGATTTCAAGTCGCCGATCACCGTGCTTTGCGCGCCGCTTTCCGAGACGCACGTTTTTACCTGACCGCGCGAAGCCGTGAGCTGCGACGTGAGGTTCGCAGAGGTCTCTGTGAGCTCCTCAACCGTTTCACTCAACCGGGTTTCGCACCCGCGCACGTTGGTGGACAAGTCGTCGATGATGGTTCTGGACGCGCCGTTCGTGACCAAGCACGTTTCCTTAGCCGCAGCGAGTTCCTTGACCTTCGCAGCGGCGGCGGCGTCGGCGGAAGCTGCAGTCAGCCTGGTGGTGTTCAGCGCCGCTTCGCACGCGCCGACGTTGTGCTCCAAGTCGTCGATGATCGTCGCGTGCGCGCCGTTTCGGACGAGTAACTGCTCCTTGTCCGCGACGAGCGCGTTCACCGCGGCGGCGGTTTCGGTCATCGTTTTAGCCAGCGAGGTTCGTGTGGTGTTCAGCGAAGCGTGGCACTTGCCGACGTTGGATTCGAGATCGTCGATCACCGTCCTGTGCGCGCCGTTCTTCACGAGGCACTCTTCCTTCGCGGCGAAAAGCTCCTTAACCTTCGCGGCGGAGTCAGCGTTGGTTTCCGCGAGCGTGGTTCGCGTGGTGTGCAGCGAGGATTCGCACTTTTCGACGTTCGTGGACAAGTCGTCGATAACGGTCTGGTGGGCGCCGTTCTTGACCAAGCACTCCGCCTTCGCGGCGGAGAGCTCCTTGAGCTGTTGCAGCATGGCGGCCATCTCCAAGTCCTCCGCGTCGTCCTCCAAATCCATGGTCACGATCTTTGACTCCACGGCTTTGAAACTTTTCTCGATAGCCTCAAGGTTGTGTTTCAGATCTCGGACGATTTCGTCGTTCGCCGCGGCGCGACCGACGGCGTGTTGCTTCTCCTGCTGGAGCTGCTTGACGTCGGTTTCACACCGCGCGGTGGTTTCCGCGAGCGCCGCGGTGGTCACGCCGAGCTTGTCCTCGAAGTCCGCCGCGCTTGACTTGCAGTCTGCGATGAGGGTTAGGCTTGCTTTGTTATGGCCGACACAGGCTTGCTTTTCCGTCTGCAGCTGCTGAACGTCCGCGTCGCATTGCGCGGCGGTCTCGGTGAGAGTCGACGTGGTCTTGTTGAGCGTGTTCTCGAGATCCGCAGTGGCGGACTTCAAGTCCGCGATCACGGTCTGGCTAGCCTTGTTCTGGCCGACGCAGGTTTGCTTTTCCGTCTGGAGCTGCTTGAGCTCCGTCTCGAACTTCGCGGTGGTTTCCGCGAGCGCCGCGGTGGTCGCGCCGAGCTCGTCCTCAAAGTCACCCGCGGTTGCCTTGCAGTCCGCGATGAGCGTTAGGCTGGCTTTGTTCGTGCCAATGCAGGTTTGCTTCTCGTCCTGGCACGTTTTCATCGCGGCCGAGGTTTCGTGCGCGAGCTTGGCGTTCGCGACGGCTTTCGTGGCGAGCTGCGCTTGTAGTTCCGCGCGCGTATCGACGCACTCCGTGATCAAGTCGTGCGCCGCCTTCGACTCGCCCACGCACCGCTGCTTGTCAGCCTGGCACGTGTCAATCTCTGAGGTGAGTTCGGTGGTGGTCTTTTCAAATGCACCCTGCGTGGTGTGGAGCTTCGCTGCCAACACGGAGGCGTTCTCCTTGACATCCGCCAAGAGCGCCGCGTGCGCGGCAGACTCACCCACGCACTTTTGTTTCTCACCCTGGCACGACTTGATCGTGCGGTCGCACGTATCGACGGTGGCTTCAAGCTTCGCGGTAGTGGCGTTGAGGTTGGTTTCAAGCGCCCCCAAGGTCTTTTTCAAGTCGCCGATGATGGTATCGGACTCGGCGTAGGAACCGACGCAACTCGCCTTGGCGTGTTGCTCGTCCTTGAGCGCCGCCGCGCACGCGTCGGTGTCCTCGGCGTGCTTCGTTTGCCACACCCCGAGCTGGTCCTCAAGCTGTTCGGTGCGCTTCTTGGAGTCCGCCAACAAATCGCCGTGCGCCTCCAGCGTGCCTTCCAGCATCTCGGTGGAGTTGCGGCAGGTTTTCAGACTCAAGTCCAGCCCTTGTTTGATTTCAAGGTGCGCCACGCGCTCCAACCCGACTTGCGCTTCCAAATCGGCTTTGCGCTCGGCGCAGGTCGCTAACAGCTCGGCGTGCCTCGCTGACGTGCCGATACAAACGTTCTTCTCGTCCTGGCACTTCTCAACCGCTTGCTCGAGGGCGTGCGTGTTTTGCTTCACCACGGTCATGGTCGTGTTGTGCCGTCCTTTGATGTTGCTGATTTCAACGTTGAGGTCGAAAATCGTGCGGTCGCTTGTTTTGTGCATGCCCACGCACGCTTCTTTTTCGGCGTGCGCCATTTGCAGGTCCGACTTGAGGGTTTCGATCAATCGCTCGTCATCCGCCGCGCGCTTCACAAGGTCAACCTTCTCCACTTGCAAATCACCGAGCTTCTCGCTCGCGGCTTTGTGCGCGGTGAACAGGGTTTCCTTTTCGTGTTGCGTGGCCTTGAGTTGTTTCGTCAAGTCGCTAGTCACGACGCCGCTTTGCGTTTTGGTGAACTCGAGCTCCGTATCGCAGATAGCAACGGACGCGGTAAGGTCCTTTTTCTGCTGCGCGAGCCACTTGACGTTGCCAGCCTGCGTTGTGGTTTTGTTGGAGCACTCCCCGAGGGCTTCAGTGACTTTTTTCGTTTCCGAAACGTGCGTTTGCTCCATCCCGCGAAGCTTGCTTTCCAGGCGCTCAATCTCGTCGTGCAAAGTCACGGTGAGCTTGATGTGCGCCTCGTGCTGCGTGTGCGCCGCGGTCGCGGCGGCGGTGCTGTCCGCTAGGAGCTTTTCGTAAGCAGAAGTCACCTCCGCGACCTCGACGTTGAGTTTCGCGTTCACGTTGTTCGCCTTTTGTATGGACAGGTAGTTTTCGTACTTTTTTTGTTGCGTCTTTCGAAGTTCGTAGTACATAACCGTGAGGTCCCGGGTCAGCGTGGCGACTTGGTCGTCCTCGTCAATCGCCATCTCCCCAGCCCTGCCGTTAACATGGAACCCGACCTTCAGGAACTTTTCCCGTTCCTGAACCGCGATGCTCTTGTGCCACGCCATCTCCTGCGAGATCTCGGCGTTTTCGGTGTGCAGCGCGGAGTTTTCCTTCGCGAGCTCCGCGTTTTGCGCGCGAAGCGTGGCGAGCTGGTCGTTGGTGATGGACGTGAACGTCTCAAGCGCGGCTTGGGACTTGTGGAAATCAACATCGAGCTGCTCCGCGTTGTCCGCCTGAATCGAGGCGTACTCGCGTGACCGGTCGATCTCGCCAGCGGCTTCGTCCAAGGACTTCTCCATGTCCGCCAGCACAAGCGGTTCGTTCACCGCGGCAGAGGGCGCGGCACCCACTCGTGGTGTACCGGCACGCGAGGTGTACGGCGTAGGGTCTTTGGCGTATCGAGTGTCACTGACACCGACACGGGTGGACGACGACGCACTTGCAAAGTCAACCGGAGCCAGACCCAGGAACGTTCCGGGCGCGCCATACGAGGACGCCGCGACCGCAATCAGAGATCCGATGCACACTGTCAACACCGCGTACTTCAAGTTTCGCAAACCGCCCCACGCGCCGTCACGGCGCGCGGGGCTTTGTCGCGAAACAAGCGGCGTGGCCTCATCGGCAAACCCGGGTCCCTCCACAGAGCTCATCGCACGCAACACGGGAACAACGCGGCGTCGCGTGTGCTCGCGCGTGGGCGATTGGGGGGACCGAGAAGACTCATCCGAGAAAACACCCTTTTTTTAACTCAGCGTTTTAATTCGCACTTTTGCCATTTTTGTTGGGTGTTACCCCGCCTGCAAACTTCGAATGTCTGCAGCAGTTTGTCGACGTAGCCCAAAAGTGTTCTAACTTCTAACTGACACACATACGAGTTTTTGGCAACTTAGCAAACGCACGCACCCCTCTTGATACCCATATTTTAATACCCCATCTCCCCCTCTATGTATAATACCCATACAGAGCGACCCCACGGGAAGGGCCGACGAAATCGCGTCTGACCAAAACGAACCGAAAGGTCGTTGTTTCTTAGACGCTTAGTCGCTTCTCACCCGCGGGTTACTATCGTCCGGCACGCGCGGCATTCGAGGGGTCACGCTCGCGTGCGCGTTTCCACTCCGCGCGACGCGACGACCTGCTCCGACGCGGCGACGCGCGAGGCACGCGTGCTCACGCGAAGATGGTTTCCACCCGCGAAGCCGGTCGGGGGGAAAGGGAAAACACGGGAAGTGCCGCGTTTCGGGGACGCGCGGCGAACGAGACTTTGGTGGGCCACGACCCAAACGAGTCGGTTGCGCCAAGCACGCCCGGGCGGCGTGTTGTGCTCTCGCCCACCTCGAGTTCCACGTCATCAGAGACCGAAGCGCCCGTGGCGGACCACGGCGAGCTGCACGAGGTGGTGGTACTTCAGGGAGGGGGCGAGACGAAGGAGACGGTTAAGGAAAGTCCGGAGAGTTTGGAACAAAAAGTTTCGGTAAAAACACAAAAAGAGTCATCGCAGGCGTCAACAAACGTGTCTATCTGTCGCATCTGCATGGATGCGATACATCAAAGCGAGTTAAGCGACAGCGGCGAGGCTACACACCTGGGGTGCGCGTGCGTCAGCGGGTACATGCACCGGTCCTGCGCGAAGGAGTACCTGACCAAACGAGACGGCGCGGTGGCCGCGGACCACCAACTGACGTGCGAAGGTACGTCTCGGGGCTTTCCCAAATCCAGGCACACTGTTTGCCGATTGTCCAGAGTAATTACGTAATACACATTACGAAAGACTGACACTTTCTTTTATTCATCGTAAGTGTGCTTGCAGGAAATGCTCGGTTTGAAACAAATTCAACAGGACCTCGTGACGGCGCGACGGCGCGCGAGGCAAACGCGAAGGGCGCTGCTGGTGCTGAACGGCGCCTCCCCTGACGCGATTCGCGCCGACGCGCGACAAACCCGCGCGAATAACGCGGACGACGACGAAACCGAAAACGAATCCCTTCGCTTCGAAATAGACGACCCAAGAAGACACCAAATCTGTTGGGGAAGCCGGAACCCGTGCGTGTGGCTGCTGTGGATACTCACGCGACCGATCGTGGTGACGTGCATGGTACGTCGCCCTTTGTTTTCGGCTTTATTTTTTGGCTGCTTTTTGGTTTTTGAAACGCGCTTCTCGAATTTTCTCGCCGCGACATTCACATCCTTACCATACACACGCACCGTTCGCTGACCGCGCGCCTCCAGGCGTTCGACCTCGCGGTTACATTTCTCTCAAAAACCGTGCTTCTTCTTTTCGTCTTGGCGTTTTGGGGTTTACTCATGTACAGCTGGTACAGGTCGTTTTGATCAACGTGAAAGGGGCGTTTTGGTGTCTCGCGTTCGCGGGTGTCGTAGGTTACTTGCTCTATACGTGGAGGGACGCGGACAGGAACCGACACGACCGCGGGTGGGACTACGAAGAAGAACGACGAGGAGGGTGGGGGGGATGATTCGGTCGGCGGACGATTCGCGCAGATACAACACTTGCGGGAGTGACTACTCGGCCGACGGGTCAAAAACTCGGCACAGACACCAGCTGTACAATAGTATTACTGCTGACAATACAAAAAGAAGGATTTTCTTTAAAAAAAAACCACCTACGCCCCCACGATCACGCCCCGCGCCGCTTTCCGCGGCGCGGTTTTCCCCTCCACCCGTCGTTTCCGTTTCTCCTTTTGGTCTTTCTTTTGTTTCACCTGGTCTTTGCGTTTCTTGTCTTTCGCGAGTTGCAGCCGTTCCCGAGTAACGCTCTTCCCGATCAAACCAGGCGCTTCCTTCAACCCGAACGCCGCGGCGACGTGCCCGAGATGAAGGCGCTTGACGTGGAAGATGTGTTTCAAGTGCGACGGGAACGTCGCGTACGCTCTTACGTGCGACCGGAACGCATCCTTGGCGAGGGTACCTAGCGTCTTATCCGTGCTTACTTCGTGGTGTAAACGTTTCTGGAGCTTCACCGCGGCGGGGTGAAGATGCGGGTCCCGCTCGTACCGCTTCGCGTCGCGGGGTTCGACTTTTTTGTTTTTGTGTTCAGAGCCGTTTTTGCCGTCGTCAGGGAGCCCGTGTTCCAACACGTCCAGCATAGCCGTCACGGACGCGGCGCCGAAACTGACCCCCAGCTCGGACAAAACCGTGGCGTACTCCACCTCCCTTGGTTGCAGAAACAAAACAGCCTCGCCGTCCTGGCCCAGCCTCGCCGCTCTACCCACGCGGTGCACGTACACGTCCGTGTCGCTGGGCGGGTCGACCTGCACGGTGGCACCGACGTTTTCGAAATCGAGCCCTCGCGCGCCGACGTCGGTGCACAGCAAAACCCCCGCCGCGGCGTCGCCGAAGCCTTCGTACACCGCCCGTCGGTCCGCTTGAGACATCACGCCGTGTAAGCGAAACACGGAGTACGCAGGGATCCCACCCTGGGTGTTGCTGCTACCAACCGGGATCCCGCTATCACTGACCTTGTTCCCCGCCAGCCAGGTCAACACGTTGTAATGGAACTCCACGCTTTCGCACGAGTTCAGAAACACCATGACTTTCGGCACGGCGCCGCGCATCCAGCCGGCGAGCAAACCGGCTAGGGTCGCGAGCCGCGCCTTCGCGGGGACCTCGACCGCGGTGTGCCTTAGCTGCGCGGGCATTCTGAGCCGCGGGGTTGTTTTTCGATCGGCGGCTTTGTTTGCCGTGTCCGCGTTTGCCGCGTTTGCGGTGGTTACCGTCGTTTTGTCGCCCCTGGTACCGCCCCCCCCGACAGGCACCTCCTCCACGTCCTCGCTGTCGATTTCAACCACCACCGGGTCGGTCATTGCGAGGTCTATCAACCGTGAGGTACCGCTGGTGAGCGTGGCGGATAGCAGGGCGGTGCACCTTCGCGCGTTGTCCGTCCGGCGGTTGATATCCGCCAGAATCGCGTTGAGGTCCTCTTCGAACCCCAGGTCCAATAGGCGATCCGCTTCGTCCAGGATTAGCCACCGCAGTAAATCCGCTTTCAGCGCCTGCGTGCTTTGCAAATGGTCCAGCAGCCTACCCGGCGTGGCTATTAGCAGGGTAACACCTTTCCTTAACCGCGCTTTTTCTTTTTGTTTGTTCTCCCCGCCCACCACGCACGTGCAGTTGATCCAGTGAAACGCTTTCGACGCGATTTCAGTCGCGCTCGCGAGGACCTGCGCCGCTAACTCGCGCGTGGGGACCATCACAAGCGCTCGTACGCCGTCCTCCCGCTGTACTCGCGGTTCCATCGCGCCCAGCACCGCGAGCAACGGGCAAATGTACGCCAGCGTCTTCCCCGAACCCGTCTCCGCGCGTATCAACACGTCGCGGCCGTTTAGCATGTGCGGAATCGTCGCGCGCTGCACGCGCGTCGGGTTCTGGAAGTGCAGCGTTTCGTCTCGCAGCCGCGAAACCAACCTCGGTGGTAACCCCAAACCCTCCCACGTCGCGTTGTCCGTGCCGAATACTCGAGAAGTCGCGATGGCGCTTAACTGTTTGTCACCCCGCGTCGCCCCCCCGCCCGACTCCAACTCCGTTGGCGTCATTGCCTTGCGCATCAAACTCGCCCAGTCCCCGGCGTTGAACTCGCCTTCATCGGCATCGTCGTCGCCCTCACGAGACGCAACCTCCACCTCTCTTGATATCCCCCGGCCGCCGGCGGTCTTACCTCCCCCCCGCCCGCCTCGCCCGCCGCCAGACTCGTTGCCGCCGCGCCCGCCGCGCCCGCCGGTCTTGTCCTTGCCGCCGCGCCAAGGCTCGCGACCGCCCGTGTCTCGAGTCGTTGTTTTCGCCGCCGCCGCCGCGGAAGCGTCGGCGGGATCCGCATGCGCGGGAGACCAGTCCGCCGGTGCCGCGCCTCTTCCTCCTGACTGTTTGCCCATACGCCCTCGGCCCGCGCTTGCGCCACGACCGCCTTTGCCACCTGCGCCACCACCCCCGTTCTCTCGTCTTGTCGCCGCCGCCTTCCCGGCCGCCGAACCGGTGCCCACCTTGTCTTTCCGCGTCCCCGCCCACCCGCGGTGCCGGCCTTTGCGCTCGGGTTTCAACACCGTGCGCTTCCGGGGGTTGCCCTTCCTCTCCCTCGCCGGGTCGTCCTCAACACCCCCATCCGCGAGGTTAAGCACGAAGCCCCACTCGTCGTCGTCGCCAGCCATGCCGCGTGTCTCGCAACGCGTCAAGGGTGACCCTTAAGAGTGCCACCAACACAGCCGGTGATGATGAGGAATACCAGGTAGCTTTTCAGCGGGACTCGCGCGGGATTTACGAAACGAGTCTGAAAAGTACTTGGCGAATGTGACGTCATCAGCCACGCTCACTTCCCCTTCCCCAGGCAGCCGCACGTCTCCATTTCCGAGATGTTCGCCGTGACCGCGCCGCGATCCGTCCGCGTGCCGTGCGTTCGCCGCACACGTCTCGGCCCGGTCGCGGCCGTGGCGAAGACACCGACGCGCGTGCCTTTGGATACGCCATCGCGGACGAAAACAAAAACTACGCTGAGCACCGCGTTCGCCCTGGTCGCCGCAGTCGGCGTGCTCACCCTGACCGCCCCCGTGGCGCTGGCCAACGTCAAGTACGCGAACGACTGCGATCCTATTTGCCACATCCTGGACGATGGCGCGGCGAAATCGAAAAAACAGGAAGAGGACATGAAGAAAGCGGGGCCGGACTTGTCCGGGCCGGGGTCCATGATGGCCGAGCTGCAGGCGGCGAGGAAGGCGGAGGAAGCGGCGGCGAAGGCGAAGAAATAGGCCGGCACTTATGCACTAACGCGTAATGTGACATCACTAAAAAGAACACGCACTACTAATACACTACAGCGTAAAAGGACATCACTAACAACGCTAAGGACTAAAGGACATCGCTACTTACGGTCGGCGCTCGCCGCGAACGCGCGTTCGGGGCGGCGGGCGCCGGAGTCGCGAACCTCTCGGCTCGCTCGGTCGTACGCGCTCTCGGTCTCACTTGGTGAAAAAGGACGCGTCCAAAGGATTACTTTTACTTTCGCTACGACACTAAAAACCCCGTGCAGCAAACACGCTCACGATTGATTCGCCACACAAAGCGCGTTTTGCAGAAACGACGACACGCGTCGTTCCAGCGCGCGTCGCGCGTTTCGCCCGCGCGGGACGTGTCTCTCGCCCGCGATGACCAAAAGCTCGTACGACATTTTTTCGCCGCTGCGTGTGTCTGTTTGGGCACTGCCGTCAGGATTCGAACCGCCCCCGGTGTGACCTGAACCACTCCCTAAATCGTCCCTGCCTCGTATCACGTCGTGCTGGTCCAGGGCCTGGCAAAGCGCTTTCGTGTGCCGGAGGTGCACGTTTTCGTCCGACGCGCCGTGCACCAGGAGCAGCCGCTTTTGTGTGCCCAGCCGGTCTTGTTTGTCCAACTGCGGCATGCCTTCCACTCTTTTGACCAAGCTGCTGGCGTTGTACCTACCCTGCGTTTCGGGGGACAGCACTCCTAGGTACCGCTCGCTGTAGTGCGTGACGTACTTTGACCAATCCGTGACCGGCGCGCCCGCCACCGCGACGGCGAAAACGTCGGGCCGCCGCAGCAAACAGTTCACGGCGAGGAACCCGCCGTAGGACCAGCCCGAGACGCCCACACAATTCGGGTCCACCCACCCTTTTTCAATCAAGAAAGATACCCCGCTGACTTGATCAAGCACCTCCACGTCACCCAACGTGGCGCCCGCGCCTGATGAGTCCGAACTTTTTGTCCTCACGAAACCCTCAAACTTCTTACCCCGGTTCGCGCTTCCCCGGTTATCAAGCTTCAACGTAACCACGCCGCTCGCCCGCATGCGCTGCGCCCGCGCGTCCGCGGTCAGGGCCCACGTGTTCCGCACGATCTGCGTGTTCGGCCCGCCGTATACGGCGACGACCAGTGGGTACGGAGGCGGCCCGGACGTTTCCGCGTCGGGCAAATACACCACGCCGTGCAGCTTCGTAACGCCGTCGGCGGCGAGAAACTGAGCGTAAAAGAAAGAAAGTGTCAGTCTCGTACCGGCAAACAGTCGTTGGATTTGGGTCGGGAAATACGTACCGTAAACAAAGTGGGCGCCACGTACTGCGCGTCGATTTGCGCGTACGAAGCCGTCGTCGCGCAGAGCTGGTCGGTGCCGTTTTTGCAAAGAAGCACCTCCGCGCGTTCCGCGATGAGCAGCGCAGCCGCGGCGGCGGCGACCGCGACGGGTGACCGGTTAGAGTCACTCAGTTTTTTGGAAAACCCGGAAGTCGTCTGGTTGCAGTCCAAAGTGGTTTCTTTCAAAATCGGCACCAAGCTCGCCCCCGGGGG
>Ga0115001_10002756_pt1 | contig 13404 bp, 10 predicted proteins | sample ArcticOcean_MG_C_12_FD_89869 | JGI IMG/M metagenome (GOLD analysis project Ga0115001, IMG submission 89869) | Marine microbial communities from western Arctic Ocean - ArcticOcean_MG_CB8_130 | ecosystem: Environmental > Aquatic > Marine > Oceanic | place: Arctic Ocean: Canada Basin | collected... | reverse complement strand
TCATCACCTGTCGCGTCGTTTTTTTATGTTCATCGCGTTCACGTTTTCACAACGCGCGTTGAATGAGAAGAAAAAGTGGGTACCTGTTCCTGATGTGGACACTTTACAGTTTTTTTAAAGTTTAGTAAACACCACAACGTTTTGGATATTTGGATATTTGGAACAAACATTTTTCGGAAGACGAAGATAGAGAGCGAGAGCGAGAGCGAGAGCGAGAGTACCGGTCGACGTAAAAATGAATCCCTCGATGAGTTCTGACAGAGCGAATCCAGTTCGATCGCGTCGAACGTTTTTTCGTGCGAGACCTTGCGAAGTAAATAAACTTCTTCGGAATGCGAAAATGGCAGTTTCCAGAGCTTCCTCGAAGTCTGCGCGGTCCACGTCCGCTTCTCGTGCTTCTCATGCGCTCGAGGTTGATAGTGCGAAATTGAAGATGGAGAGAGAGGGATATTTGTTCGTCGATCTGAGGAGTAGGAAAGAGTTCGATGATGAGCATATCGTGAAACCACCGAAACAAACTTTTAATGTTCCAATCGATGACGACGGTGCTGACAACGATATCATTGAAAAGATTTTAGTAGAGAGATTTAAGACGAAAACGGGAAAATTATTACTCGTATCAAAAGACGGAACGAAAGGGTTAGTATTAGCGGAGAAGATGCGCGAAGATTACGGATATACAGATTGCTTTGGGGTTATCGGGGGTTACGATGGGTGGATGGTGAAGTGGACGCCGTCTGGGAGGAAGCGTCCGCCCGCTGGAAGGTTCGTCGCGACTGGTAGAGAGTCGTTGAAGTCCGGCTTAGACTTAGACCCGGCGGTTGCAAAGACGTACGAAGAAAATTGGGGAGAACCAGAGAAGTCGTTGCCAGAGAATTATCTCGGGAGTAAGGGTGAGAAAAAAATGTAAATTGCGCCGAGCTCGATCAGACATTGAAGACATACCATTAGCGCTGTATTATTATTTTATGTTTTATATTAGTCCCCATTTCAACAAGCTAAATAAAATGAAATCCGAAACTAAACTTGACCTCCTCATACGACGCCCTCTACTATTTTTTATATTATATCTCTCTCTCTCTCCACTTCCTCATTCTCTCTCTCTCTCTCTCTCTCTTGTCGCAAATCTAAGTAATTATTATTATATTTTCTGATGTTCAATTTTGTTGTATAAAAATCTCACACACACACAAACACGCACATATACATCCTCAACTCACGCACCATCTTTGACCAATTAATTCTTCTTTTGTTATATATATATTCTCTTTTTTTAAGTTATATCTAAAATAATTAAATTTAGAGAATAGCAAAGTTCGGTCGTTGGTACTTGAACGTAGTCTTTTGCGACTTTGAGTCGTGTCTGAGCGTCTTTCGGACAACTGGGAACGACACATCGTCTTCCAAGAATTGTCTCGTACTTTCTCTTCTCACATCCTCGTTCGCAACCTCGGCGATTTTAATAATTTGCAAAGCGTGAGAGCGGACTCTGTGTCTCGAGGCCATCTCAGTGTAAAGCGCATCCACAGCCGCATTCATAGTCGTTTCTCTGTACTCCTTGTACGCGTTGTGGAACCCAACTCTAGATTGGTAACGAATCCAAACGCCATAGTTCTTCACCTTCGTGTCATCCTTCTCAAAGATCTCGTTACAGGCGATGACTTGACCGTTCGTTTTCTTCACCTTTCTCAATCTAGAGAGAAAGTACCAAAACTTCGATCTCGCTTTTGATGCGTCGAGCGCCCAGAGTTTCATGCGATACACTTGCGGCGCTGGATCGGCTTCGGTTGGGACGCGTCGACCCACGATTTGATACTGATGGTACTGTTGTTGTTTAAGATAGAAAAGAGAGAGAGAGAGGGAGAGAATTTGTGTGGTCAGTAAACTGTCGCGTTCATTATTTAGGGCGAAAATGTCCCATTTTGCACAGTATTTGGAAAGTCCTAAAAAACACGCGAGAGACGAGAAGAAGAGACCTTGCATCATCACGACGAGAGCGAAACGTATACATAAGACAACGCGCAACTTTCTACGTCTCTCACGAATAAAAACAAACAAATCGATGTTAAAAAACACTCGTTTGATTCATTTTCATTTCTATTCGTTCATGAAAAACTTCGCGTTGCGCGTTTGCCCTGTTACATATCGCGCTCTCCCATCGCTCTCGTTAAACAAAAGAGGAAACGAACACAAAACCCGAATGAATGAAAAACGTTTCAATATCAATCATATGCGAGTGATTGAATGCACGTACTCCCAAATAGAGCGTACAAATCAATCACTACTAATCATTACTGAACGTTTCCATCATCTTCGCATACAATTTCATCTTCGCAATCGGTACTTATTCCTCTCTCGCAATCATCATCATCATCGTCGCAAAATCGACTGTGGTTTTCGCGCAATCGTTCATTTCGACGTGTTTACTGATACGCGCGAAGCACATAAAACGCGATGATAACTGATTATTCGCGCAAATACACGAGTGCTATTAACTTATACTTACTCTGAAAGAAGCCATTTTCTTTTTGTCTCTATTTTATATATCTCTCGAGCGCTTCGAAACTGAAGAACTTTCCGATGGGAATGGAATTATTGTTCTGTTTTCCATTTTCCTCCTTTTCCAGTTTTCTGTGCTTTGCCCCTGTTTTGGACAAAATGGTCTAAAAAGTTTTAGACAAAATGGTCTAAAAAAGCAGTTTTGTCTTTTGTGCGCTTTGTGCACATCTACACAGAGAAGGTAGTTTTCCTCCTCGCAAATCGCTTATGGTATCGATGATGGTGACGCAGATCGCTCAATCGAGCATGAGGACGAGTTTACCACCGTTTCATCGCAAATTAATGAATTAAATTTTTGAACAAAATGGTCTAAAAAAGCAGTTTTTTCTTTTGTGCATTCTATTGCTGGTAACAACACAGAGAAGTTTTCCTGCTCGCAAATCGCTTATTAAATAGTCTCGTTTTACGCGCTCGAGCGATGATGGTGACGCAGATCGCTCAATCGAGCATGAGGACGAGTTTTACCACCGTTTCATCGCAAATTAATGAATTATCGAGATCATCGTCGTCATCATCGTCATCATCGAGAAGTTTTCATTGGCAGCGCTGTGTTGGAACGAAACGAACGGCAACCACGTCTTCTTCTTCGTCTTCTACGTTTAAGCAGGAGAATATGCGCGATGATGATGATAATAATAATAATACTACGAATAATAATGGGTATATTAACAAACGTAAGCATGGCAGTACACGAGGACGATTGAGATCGCAGTTCATGGCTTCATCGGGACCATCATCGGCCACTTCTGCCAATGGTAACAGTCAAAGGCATTCGAACGAAAAGAGTAACGCGTTCGAGGAATTCGTAGACGAGCTCTCTTCGACGTACGTACGAACGCAATCGGCACTTCTTGGACAAGAACAAGAACAAGAAAACAAGAAAACGACGACGAAAACGATGAGACGACCATCGAGGTTCGAAGTCTCGGGCGGATTCCTTTACGCGAAGAACTTTTTCAAAGAGGACGACTTTGAAAACATGCAGAAACATTGCGACGATTTGAGGAAACATTTGAGGGAAGAGAAGAGAGTTTGCGCGAATTCGAGATTAGGGGTGATGGTACCGGTTGATAATTTTATACACAAAATTATAAATTCTGACTATTGCGCGAATAGGTTGAGAGATTTAGTGTTATCGCCAGATGATTTGGAGAGGAGTAAATTACAACCGAGCGACGTCCCGGTGGAGTATAGGATATACCCTTTTGGAGGTTCAATGGATTGGCACAGAGACGTCGCTTTATATACAGAACCGCAATTTGAAATCGTGTGTACTATAAAAAACTCATCGGATTCTAGAACGGAGTGGAAGGATCCAATTACCGGTAGAAGAAGAGGAATTCGTTCTGAACCGAATTCGGTCCTGATCGTGCAAGCCGATTCAGTCGTACATCGCGTGACACCAATCACAAAAGGAGAGAGAAGCATAGTGAAGTTTGCGTATTCAACGACTGCTGAGAAAACGCAAGATTATTATGATAATCTGTCAACGTATGACGATGTCGATGACGACACCAATAGTAATAGTAATAGCAGTAGTAATAGTAATAGATGAGGATTTTGTAACACCGTACAGTACCTAGGTATAGGAATATAAATGTGTATTAATCTAAAATTTTAGCAATGACAATGGCAATAACAACAACAATAACAACAATAATAATAATAATACTAATAATAAATAGTAATAATTTAAACGACACCAGTTAACTGGTCGTTTGGTTTTGCGCGAGCTAAGAGATCTTTAAGAGACGCGCTAAAAAAAGCAACGCGTCTTCGATGCCAAGTATACGTCACCGTAACGCCTTCCTCGCCGTACTCTTTGGGCCACGGCACGCACGACGGGTATGAATACTCATGTCCAGCGTTATGAACAGATCCTTTTTCGTTCTCGAGCTCAACTTGTAACTCCCAGTTCTCGCCGTTATCTTTTGAAATTGCTAATCGAATAGGCGATCTCGAGTCGACGTTCATGACGTGATTATACGCCAAAACTAATGTTTTTGATTTCGGTAAATAGGCAACATCTAAACCGGAGTTATTATTAGGTAGCTTTGATTTACGACTTTGCGTCCATGTTTTCCCGCCATCTTTTGAATCCGATCTCCAAATCCACATTCCTTTCCTCCCTCTAGAACTTCTTAATAACATGTGCACGTTCCCTGGCGAACTTTCCCAAACCGTCGGTTGAATGTTCCCATAGCCTGAATCACTCGGTAAAATGATCGAACTCGGATGCCACGTTTTCCCTCGATCTGTCGACATATCCGCAAACGCTCTCCACTGTTTCCTTTTCTGCCCAGGTTGTGGCCCTTCCAACGACGCGGGCGCTAACCAGCTCCCGTCTGCTAAAACGATCGGTTTATTCTTCACCGGTCCTCTCCCTCCTTTATCGCCCTTAACTGTCTCGTGCGGTTCAGACCACGTTTTCCCACCATCTCTCGATCTGACTTCCCAAGTTTCCCAGAACCAAATCTTCCATCCGAGTTTAAAGTACAAAACGATTTCGTGTGTACACGCGCCTAAATACGCCCCGTCGCCGTCGTCTGCTCCAGCGCCTGCGCAAAACAACACTGGATTCCAATGCGGCTCCCCACCTTCCCTTTGCGGTTCCGGTTTATTATACGGCGAGTTATGTTTCAAATTCTTCCCTTCGTACGGTTTATTCCTAAACTTCTTCGCGGCCAAAACCGGTTTCGTCCAACTCCCGGTTTGTTCGTCCCTCGAAGCCGTCCATATCCCGACATCCTCGGCGCCTTCATAAGACCCTCCAAACCATGCAACAACGACTTCGTCTGCCCCGGTATCTTTGTTCTTCGAGTGTAAACTCGTCGTCGCATGGCACCCGAACGTCGGCGCTAAATGTTCGTTCATCTTCGCCTGGTCCCTTCTCGGTCCCCATTTCCCCCCAAACGCGAACTCTGGTTCGTTCAAACTCATTCGCGATGATGATGAAGATGAAGACTTTGCGCTATTTGAAGTCACCTGACCATCATTATCATCATCATCATTTTCTTCTTCTTCTTCTTCTTCTTCTTCAATTCTCTTCCTCTTCTCTGAAACTCTCGTCCTCACGAATTCGTTCCCATTTCCCCCAAATCGCGCAGTACGCATCCAATCACCATCACCATCACTCGTCCTACTGCTACTCCTGCTGCTGCCGTGATTCCACGCTAACACGAAGTAACAAGCGAACACGAACGCGATGAAATACAACCTCCTCTTCAACCGCTTCTTCCTCATGATCGGCATCGCGTTCTTATCTTCACCCATTGTATAACTATATATATATTCTTGTTCAATTCGGAACCGAAACAGCGACAACGCGGACTTCTTCTTTTAGTGACTGTATCAATAACGAGAACTTCTTCTTCTTCTCCTTAAAAGCGCAGTTTTCCTTTCGTTCACTACAAGAGCAGTAGCACGCTTTTGTGTACTATATATATATATATATATATATATATTCTTCTTTACGCTGACCTGTTTAACGAGAACTTCGTCTTAATCCTGTTTCAAAAGGGCAAAGTTTTCCTTTCGTCGCTTCGTGATTGTAATTCGTATACTGAGACGAGGTATTGATCTGATGGGTGTTTTTTAGACACGTTACAATTGTATAGCACGACAGGAGAGAAACGCTGTTGTCATTGTTCGGCTGCTATTAGAAAGTTAAGGAACTAAGAAACGATTTTCGGTAGAGTTCTTTTCCTTCCATTTCCCAATTTCGTCTTCATAAAGAGTCTTCGTTAGTAGATTGTACGCGTAATAAAAAAATGATCATCGATGGCAGAAATAGACGCTCGCTATCGCAGTCGCCATGCTCAGTGATCGCGCTCGTTATATTGATATCATCCTTGGTCGCACTCGAACCGTGCTCGGCGAGAAGGTCGTTCTTCGCTAAACAAGCAAGAGAGAATCCGGACGCCGTGATTGGAAAGAAGGTTTCGAATAAGGAGGAGGAGAAAGAGCGCGAGTTATATTCGTTCGGAGGCGACGTCGATGACGATCGCATCGGTACTGATCGAGCGAACGATGAGGACAGCGTAGATGGAGAGGATTCAATAAATGCGGAAGATAATAACTGGGCAACGCGTGACTACGAAGACTTCGATAGGGATTACCACGATTACGATCGCTATCACGACTTTAATGTCTCAAAAAGACTCGAGGAGATATTCCCGTTGATCGATTTAGATGGGGATAAAAAGGTGAGCAAGGACGAGTTAAGGATTTGGCATTACACGAGAGCGAGGAACTCGTCCGAGGAACGAGCCGAACACGAATTCGATGTCACAGATAACGACCACGACGGCTACGTTACTTTGAGGGAGTATTTGGAGGATGATTTTGATAAAGACGTGAGCGGAGTCGGATCGGAGAAGGAGATGGAGGATTATAACGTTCGATGGATTAGAAACGCTCGGATGGTTTTTGAGTTGACCGATACTGATGGCGATGGGAAGTTGAATAGGACGGAGTTCTTTTATTTTATACACCCGGAGGAGAGGAAACACGGGAGCGATTTGGCGAAGCATTTAGTGAAGGAGACTATAAGAGATCACGATTTGAATAGCGACGAAAAGTTGAATTTTACAGAGTTTTATGAAAGTTTGTTTCATCAAGTAGATGAAGTTGATAATCATGATGATGGGAATAGCGATGGTGATGATAATAATAATAATAATAATAATAATAATAATAATAATAGCGAAAAAGATAAAGAAACGGCAACGCCGGATGCGTACGATGAGAGCGTCATGCGCGTCAGAGCGTTGGCGTTATTTGCGAGATTAGATAAAGATAAAGACGGCTTAGTGACTTCGCACGAATTACACGCGGATGAGGCGAGTTATAAAAAGTTACATCCAACAAATGATGATCACGCGAGAGATCAAAGCGCAAGTCTCGTCGATGATGCGGATGAAAATAAAGATGGGGGTTTGAGCTTGATCGAAATTCTCGCGAATAAAATGATGTTCTACTCAACTGCTATGACGTCGGAAGACGACTACGATCATTATCACGATGAATTTTGAGGTGTGTGATATATACTGTATATGTATATTTTTTCTCTAAAGTATATATTATAAGGAAGGTCTCTATATTTTTATTCTAATCGAACCGTTCAGTGATGGTTTTCATTGCGTATTCACAAGCCTTTACGCGGTGAGTTTGGAACACAGGTTCTAATTCTAGTCTGCGCTTCATTTCTTTTTCGTCGTTGAAACCAAGACATGGCCAGTATTTCTTCTCATTCAAGCCCGATGAGCAATGCCAAATGGCGCTACGTAATAAGCCCCGTTGCGTTTCGTCCTGAACGCAATGTTCAACGATATCCGAGACGTGGAAATCAATAGCTTCGAGAGGTATATCAAATTTATTAAACTGAACAGAGCCCATTTCTTGAATAGCCTTTTCGTCCATTTTCTCGCTATTGCTTCTTATTCGATCGAGCCAAATCAGATTATTATCTGTCGAGGAAGAAAATCTATGCATCCAAAGCTTCACAAATTTCTTCAACATTTTCACATCTCCATCCATGCCTCCGAAGTGCGCTCTAATGATCATCGAAACGAGCAAATGCGTCTCCTCCGTGTCCGCTCCGAACTTTTCCTGTATGGATGATATTGAAGGCAGATTTTCGTCTTTTTCTCCGTCAACATAGGATTCGTCGTTATCGAATACTGCGGCACTATCTCTGAATTTTTGAGCAGCTAACTCGCTCGCGATTCTACAGACCTCTTCTTTCAAGTTCCCAAGTTTTGTGGCAGCAGCAGCAGTACTAGTGTTGATGTCTAATAATTTCTTAGAAAGCGCTATCATTAACCACGATAGAAACGGTAAATCTGGATGTAACGCACCGTCCTCGATTGAAATTACAATCAATCTCCGCACGCATTGCAAAAATGTGTCCGGTCTTGCACTCATCGCTCGTGCTACGCGAAACGCGGAACCGATTCTCCCTCTTCGAACATTTTTCTGCAAGGCGGAAGCCAAGATGGATTGACTTAATCGATGATTGCTCGTCGCCGTCGATGTGATGTTATGACTTTCGTTATTATTCTCTTCATCGATAATAAAATCGTTCATAGAAACCGTCAAAGTCGTCTTACATCGAATCTTCCCTTCGTCCTCGAATTCTTTCAAAATTGTGTTTGCCGAAAACGCGTTTATATTACTACGCTTCGGCGTATTTTCCAACGATACGACCAATCGTTTCAATCGAGAACAAAATCTCAAAGTCAAGCTCTTCTTACTTTCGCTCAACTCCATGGCTTTTTTCAACGCATTAAAGGCGCTCTTCTTCTTCACCTCTTCTTCTTCTTCTTCTGCCGGAGGAGTGCGCACTTCGACTACAACTGCTCCTACTGAAGTACTACCACACGTCGCCGCGTGTGTATCGATCAACTGATAATGATAATCTCGTAAACACATTGGACATTGTCTCAACGCGCTCTCGTTCTTCTTCAATTTTTTGTGCAGTGGAACAGAAGCATCAGATGTTGCAGATTTCTTCTTCGTCGTCTGCGTCGTTCCAGTTAAGGTGGTGAAGAAATCACCGATCGATTTCAATTTCAATCCAGCGCTCGCTTTTGATTTCTTTTTGTTCGTCGCTAACGAACCCATTCCCTCCCTCCCTCTCTCTCGATGCGATGAAATGTGAAGTAGTCCGCCGTAACTATTAATCTCTGCCCGCCTGAAACGCTAAAAAAAATACGCGAGAAGAAGAACCGGAACGAGCCGAAACGGTGAAGACTACGCTCTCTTCTTCTCCGAGACGACGGCCTCTTCTTCCGCTCGTTTCATCCGTAACGACGACGACGACGACGCTTGTTTTCCCGAAACGAGAGAAAAAAGAAGATTTTGAATTTTTGAATTTTTTCCAAAAACGCTCCTTTCAACGAAAGCGACTTTTCTGATTTTCGGGCCCCGATTTTTTCGGGCAAGGGTTTAGGGTATCATTTCGTATACTGCTTTGCCCACTTGTCTTTTGAACTATGTTGTTCAAACATAACGCGCTCTTCTTCGCACAATGATTACAATCCAACAAGAAACTGATCCAAACAATAAGAATACTAAGAATGATGACGACGACGATGACTGTGTTATTGTTGATAATCCTCTCTATAAATTTAAGGAGCTAAGAACTCATAAAGAAATCACGGATGATTTAAAAGCAAAACTGATTGTAGATGACCAGCAAGAAGAAGTTAGTGATCATTTTTATTGTCTCGATGACGATTATGTTAACCCGAAGCAAGCGGTCAACGATTACAATCAATATTCAATTCATCAACATTACTAAGATATATCGAAGTAATGTTGATGAATTGAATATTGATTGTAATCGTTGACCGCTTGCTTCGGGTTAACATAATCGTTGGATCAGTTTCTTGTTGGATTGTAATCATTGTGCGAAGAAGAGCGCGTTATGTTTGAACGACAAAGTTCAAAAGACAAGTGGGCAAAGCAGTGTACGAAATGATACCCTAAACCCTTGCCCGAAAAAATCGGGGCCCGAAAATCAGAAAAGGCGAAAAGTCGCGCTCCTTTTACGTTTTAGCTTTTTATGGCAGTCTATTAAAATAATTCTTCCCCAGCACATAAAACAGTATTTGATATGAATAACAAACAAATGTTAAGTAATGACGACGACGACGATTGTTCGATCAAGAAAATACTCCAAATGCTCGAGATTACGTGGTACGAATCCTTCTTCGTAGAACGTGGGATCGTAAACAGTAAGGACTTACGAACGACTACGGTCGATGAAGTCGCGGAGATATGTTTTGGGGAACGAAAACACGCGGAGTTGATTTTGTTAACGATCGAGGACTTGATGGAGAAGAGGGCGAGAGCTGCTTCGAATCGTGCGACGGGAGAGAAGGACGAGTTTGATAGACGCGCGATGACTGCTGGGGCGATGTATTCAGAGACGTTTTTAGGACGAGCCGAGAAGGTTTATGACATGCACATGGGCTGTGAGAACATGGGGCCGATGTTGTATGCGTTGTTAAGGTTCGTTAAACCGACGAACGTGTTGGAAATCGGAGCAGGGTATACGACGACGTTCTTACTGCAAGCGTTGAAAGATAACGAGCATGAATTGAAAAGATATGAACGAATGAGAGAGGAGAATAGTTGCGCGGTGATGAATAGCGCGAACGGGACGAGGGTGCCTTGGTCGAACGACGAGTATTTCGTTGATAGAGCGAAGAAGAGGTATAGGCCGAGTTTACACGTCGTGGATAACATGGCGCACGAGTATACGACCGCGCATTTGGTAACTGGCGATGATGAAGATGGTATTTTAGTGTTTCATGATTGCGACGCGTTCGATGAGGATTTAGCGAGCACTTTAGCGAGCGCGATTAAGTTCTTCGATTTCATGTGGATAGATTTAGGAGCGGCGAATAGAATAGATAGTTTTTTGAAACGATTTTGGTTCAGAGTGAGACCTGGTGGTTATGTCGCAGTGCATTCGACGCTGACGAATTCGTTATCGAGAGCGTGGCTAGAGAAAATGAGGACGTTAGCAAAAAACGGTGGAAGGAACGAAGATAATTTAATGAGCGAATACGGATTGTTTAGCGAGATGTCGTTCCTCGAGCCGCATAAATTGTTCCAGAACTCGTTCACTTTATTCCAAAGAAGAGATGAACATCCGATTGATTCAACCAAGTACGCTGAACCGATATTGACAAAGTTTCCGTAGTAGTTTATACGTTGTTATTTAGCCCTTATATTTTGTAGAATTGTTTCTATTTAAACAATTCTATTTAAAATTTTCTCTCGCTCGCTCGCATAGTAGTAGTTAAAAAACACACAGCAGCATTATAGATTCTAATCACACACACACAATACAAATGATTATTACGGCACTTCGACAACTTTCATGAGTGGATCGCCATGTAAGCGATGGACGCCGACGACTAAGTCACCGGTCTTTACTAATTTCAAGACATCTCTCACGTAAACAATCGCGTTTGCCAAAATTTCCTGAGGCGCAGCCGTAGCGCCTCTCCATTCTTGATTTTCCAAAATCGGAACGACGCCTCTCGATAACAATAGGCGTCGAGCGGAGTTTGCGTGGTCGTGGCCTGGTCTCGCAATTGAGACGGCAATGATCGGGCAGTTCGGACGATATTTCGAAATTAACCGCGAAGTGTTTCCCGATTTCGATAACGTTATAATAACTTTTGCACCAATTTCATCGGCAGTTTGCGCTGATGCTGCGGCGACAGATTCTAAATGTGGCACGTGCCATGAAAAGTTTGAAAATCTCTTCGAAGAGTTCGTCATGGGTGAGACGAAACTGTTTGCAGCATACGCTTCTGCTTCTCCACAAATATCCGCCATTGCAGCGCAAGCGTCTAGTGGATACTTACCAGCGGCTGTTTCGCCGGATAACATGACGCAATCTGTACCATCGATGACGGCGTTTGCGACGTCAGTGGCTTCCGCTCTCGTTGGTCGCGGAGCACCAGTCATGGACTCTAACATTTGCGTCGCCGTTATGACCGGTTTCCCTTCTTCGTTGCACCTTTTAATCATCCTTTTCTGCGCCAAGAAGATTTGCTCCATTCTTATTTCCATGCCCAAATCGCCTCGGGCGACCATTATGCCGTCCGATTTTCTAACAATATCTTCAAAGTTATCTAATCCTTCCATGTTTTCGACTTTCGCGACGATACCGATCTTCGCAGCCGAATGTTCTCCCAAAACTTCGCGAATGGTATCTATGTCCGACCCTTTGCGAACAAACGATGCGGCAATAAAATCAACGTTATTCTTAACGCCCCAATTCAAAATATCGTCTTTATCTTTTTCAGTAATCGTCGGTAAGTTTACGTTTACTCTCGGTAAATTCATGTTTTTTCTTTCGCCTAACATCGCGGAATTTTCGCATCTACATAAGACTTCACCTTTGTTTACATCGGTCGATAGAACTTTCAACGTAATCGATCCGTCGGCGCATAAGATCTTCGACCCCGTTTTCACGTCTTTAGCCAAATCTCGATAACTCACCGCAATCTTCTTCGCGTTCCCTTGATGCTCGTAATCCGTCGTCAACACGATTTGTTCGCCTTGATGCAACTGCACAGGTTCACCGTTCTCTAACATGCCAGTTCTAATCTCTGGCCCTTTCGTGTCCAAGAACACGGCGCACATTAAACCCGTGTTCTCCGAAGCTTGTCGCAAATTATCCAAAGTCTCTTGATGATACTCGTGCGACCCGTGCGAGAAATTAAATCTCGCTACCGACATCCCAGTCATTAACAAATTCTCTAATTGTTCCACAGTCCTCGACGACGGTCCTAGCGTACATATGATCTTCGTCTTGAAATCGAGCGTCATTCGGCAATTATCGAGTATATGACGAGGCCTTTGCTCTTCCTCCTGTTGTTTTCTCGACGATCCGAATCCGAGCACTTTAGACCTATTGTTAATCACGTCGTCGTATGACCCTGATATATCGCACGAAAACCCACCTTCATAGGAAACCTCCTCCTCATCATCACCATCCTCCTCCTCATCATCATCCCCCGTTTTCCTTCGATCGCGTGGTTCCTTAATCGCGCTCACTCTCGCTCTTCCCCTCCTAAGTTCCAAACGATTCGAATAATAATTCGTATTCCCTAAAAAGCTAACGACGCGTCTCGAAGTTCTCGCGCAGATCCTCATCGATCGAGCGTTCCATGAATCAAAGATCGCGTTCGTTGATTGCAGTAAAGAACTCATGTTCAATGTGCAAACGTTCTTCGTTTCAGTTCGTTTATAAATCGCACTAAGCTCGCGCCGTTGTTCGTTTGTTCTATTTCACGGCGCGCTTTTTTAGATATTTTT
>Ga0115001_10002747_pt1 | contig 13431 bp, 16 predicted proteins | sample ArcticOcean_MG_C_12_FD_89869 | JGI IMG/M metagenome (GOLD analysis project Ga0115001, IMG submission 89869) | Marine microbial communities from western Arctic Ocean - ArcticOcean_MG_CB8_130 | ecosystem: Environmental > Aquatic > Marine > Oceanic | place: Arctic Ocean: Canada Basin | collected... | reverse complement strand
ACTATGATAAAAAATTCATTAGAACGAATTTCAAAAATGAATATAAAACCTCACCCACAATATGACTATTCAGATAAAAGAAGTGCTCATCCTATGATTAAAGATGAAAAAAGTCATTTGAAGTTTCTTAAAGATTATAAGATGTTAACTAAAAAAATGATACCATTATTTAAAGCACTGATAAATAAACCATCTAAGCCTGGAATAATGAAATTGATGAAGTATTACAATTCAAGTAAATATCAAGAAATGAATTCTGTTATAGCAACAGGTGATTTTGGTAACAACCACGTTATAGAATCTATAACTGAAGGCAAATACCACGATTATAGAAATGATGAATCTTTAACAGCTAAACAAAAGATTGGTCGTTCTATGATGGAAGTTCGTGATACGTTAAAAACCCTTGAGGGTATAGTTGGTATGAATATAAGGCTCAAAACTGAAATAGGAGTTGATTCTACATCTTATTGGAAACGTACTCATGGAGCTATGAAAAAGATTAGTGAAAGGTTAGTTAAGTTAGCTAATAAAGTTGGTCAATTACATTAGGGTTTCCTGTGAAACTGAATCAAAAACCAAAGTGGGAACACTTTAAATTTCAGCTTATTTATAAGCTGTTAGATATTATAAAACTAACCAAAAAATTTTGTGAAGAATCCTTAAAGAATGGGGATAGAAAAAGTTTTAATAAGATAGAAGCTCTTGGTAAAGTAGATAAACTTATAGAAGAGTTAGAAGAAATTAGAACTGAAATAATTAAAGTAAGAAGTTAGGAACAATCATGAGACAACTCATAGTAGATTATTTGCCATTTGAAATAAGACCATCTAAGATTAACGAGTCAATGAAAGAGAACGATGGTAAGTTGATTGTTAGCGGCATCTTACAAAGAGCAAATGCTGAAAATCAAAATGGTAGAATATACCCTAAAGAGATTTTAGTAAGGGAAGCAAACAAATATAACAAAACATTTATATCAGAACGTAGAGCTATGGGAGAACTCGACCATCCAGAGAGTTCAGTAGTCAATTTAGCTAACGTTTCTCACAATATCAGAGAGATGAAGTGGGAAAATGACGACTTAGTTGGTACAGTAGAAGTTTTACCAACACCAGCAGGAAATATATTAAAAGAATTATTCAAATCAGGCATTAAGTTAGGTATCTCTTCAAGAGGTATGGGTTCAGTAGAAGCTATAGATGAGGATGATACAGGAAAACAAACAGTTGCAGTTCAACCTGATTTTGAACTCATAGCATTTGATTTCGTATCTAATCCATCTACACAAGGTGCTTTCTTACATCCAACAAATGAGGGTGTACTCAATGAAAGTGTTAGAGTAGATGGTAGAAATCCTAATGAATGTGGACAATGGTGTAAAGTAGAAGAAATAGCAAACGACATCATTAGGGGAATGTAATGCCGAAGTATACACAGAAAATGTGGAATGAATGGAAAGACTTTAGATTAGATGAAGCACCACCCATGTATAAAGGTGCTAAAAAATCTGCTCAAAAAGATGTTGATAGTTTAGATAAGAACTTTAAGATGATGATTAAAGAAGCAGACAAAGCTGGTGATAGAAAAAAAGCTATGGTACTGATGAAAGCATATAAGAAGTATGTTATAGAATTAAAACTAATCTTAAAGAAAGCTTAAAATGTTTAGTAAGATTGTTGAACAGTCAATTAAAAACGGATTCTTCGATGAAGTAAATGAAGATGTTCTGAATGATGAAGAACAATTCAATACTATGGTTGACGTTTTTATGGATGAAATCATTAACAATCTAAACGAACTCAGACGCAAAAGAGTCATTCGTAATAAAAAATTAAAACTCAGAATTATTTGTCCAAGAAATAAAAGATATAACCCATCCTCAAAAACTTGCGTAAGGGTTTCAGGTAAAGATAGGGTTAAGAAGAAAAGAGCTATGAAAAGAGCTTGGATGAAGAAACGTGGCAAAAAAGCTATGATGGTTAGGAAGAGAAGGAAATCTCTTCGTAAAAGAAAAGCTATGGGGATAAAATAGTGAAGTTTTCTAATAAAATAGAAAAACAATTATATGAATCTTCAACAACTACTTATGGCGGAGGATTAAACACAGGAGATGCGTGGCCTGATGGTCTTTTTACAAAGTATGGTGAAAGAAGATATATTGCAGCAGCAGGGATGCCAAGAGGTATGGTTCAAGTAGTAGCTCCAGCAGCAGATTCAATATATGGTGGAGATGGTAGTGAAATACCTCAACCTGATTTGGCTGGTGGAACATTCAAAAGAACTAAGATTACTCCAGAATATATGAAAAGTGATGAGGTGATTGATCCTAATGAGTTGAGAGATGATACACCACCATTAGCACCTAAACAAAGAGTTTATGGTAGAAGAGCTTTTGGTAAATCACCTAATTATACTATTCCAAGAGAATCAGCTAATTTTATAACTACAACACCAAACGTACTTGTAAAACCAACGACACCACCTGAAGGAAGTGAAAGTGGTGGAATACCTGCAACTCCTGAGCCTGGCTCAAAACAAGCAGGAAGCTCAAGTGGTTACAGACAAGTTCAAAAAGGTGGAGAAAGTATCTTACATGGTTTAGATAAGTTATATATTTATAAGATGATGGAAGAGCAAAGAAAAATTTTAGAAGGGTCTTTACCGACTAAAGTAAAAGATGTTAAAAAGGTTAAAGGTGTTAAACCACCTAAAAACTCTAAAAGAGGAAAAGAATTTTATAAACACCATAAATATCATAATGGTCCTCATATAACTGGTAAAGGTGCTGAACACGCAACCTATGATTTTGACGATGATGATTATGAAGTAGATGGTGGAATACAGAAACGTAAAGATAAACAAAAACGGGGATATGAACCAGTGGAATCCGTAAATGAAAAAGTAATTAAAGTTTCTAAAAAAGATGATGTACCCGGTAATCCAATGAAGATGAAAGGTGAAGAAAAAATTAAAAAGTTAGCTTGGAGTGGTAGTGTTGGAATGAAAAAACCAGGTAGTTATGAAATTAAAGGTAATAAGTTAAATGTAAATAATATCAGACCTCGTGATAAAGGATTTTTTGTAAGACATTTCACAATGGGAACTGGATTTAAAAAAGCAAATCTATATTATGATGGTGTTCATTGGCAAGGAAGGAAAAAATTCTAATGATAAAACTAAAAGACATATTAAATGAGAAAAAAGAATTAGGTGGAGCTATCATAAATAAGATTGATAGATTAACTGATAGGAACAATCATACTATGGCTAGAATGGAATTAGCTAAAGTTATGGGTAATAAAAAATTAGAAAAAATTTATATGGCTATAGAAGATATATCTAAAGCACTTGGGAGTTTACCACCAGAGTTAAGTAAACTTCGTATAAAGATGGATAAAGATTTATTTAAACAATCTTACTCTAAGTATTCAGACCATGATGTTATAGTTGGTGTATTTTAATGATAAAGTTAGTAGACATATTAAATGAAATAGTAAAACCAGGTGATGTCTTTCAAGATTATTACAAAAAGGGTGTAGAGATTGCTGTAGAGAAGAGTATGGGTAAATGGAAAACAGTATCTTTCAATTTAAAAACAATGAGTGCTAATGAGGTTGGAACAAATAATACTTTAGAAAAACAAAAATCAATGAAGTTGTCATCTTCAGATAAAATGAAGATAAAGAAGATTGTAAAAAACCCACAAGATGCAGATTATATAAACCAAGACGATTCAAATATGGCAAAAAAATTATTAAGGGTATTGAGATGATAAAATTAAAAAATTTAATAAAAGAAAACGATTGTGATTGTGATTGTGGTGGGGATAGTTGTTCTACAAAGGAATCAATAACAGAAAACAAAAATCTCAAGAGAGGGTTTGGAGAACCATTACCTACACTATCAAGCGTAATGAAAAATCATCAAAAGGATAAAGCAGTTGTTACAGAACAGATGGATAAGAAATTAGCAGATGTTATGACAAGATTTTTACTTGGTGATAGAAAAAAAGCAATTAGACAGTTAGCTATGATGGCATCTAAGATAGATGTAGAAGTTGATAAAGATAATTACAACTCACAATATAGTGATACAAATAGAGCTCTATTAAAGGTATTAAAAAGAGTAATGTAATGCCTGCTAAGTCTAAAGCACAACAAAAATTTATGGGGATGGTTCACGCTTATAAGAAGGGTGAGATGAAGGGGTCAGAAGCATCTAAAGATGTAAAGGATGCTGCTAAAGGAATGAAGAAGAGTAGTGTAAAGAAGTATGCTAAAACAAAGCATGATGGTTTACCTAAAAAAGTTAGTGAAAATAATAAAGCAGAATTGTATAAGATGTATACAAAGGCTATGAAAATGATGCCTGGCACTTCTAAGCAAAAACAACTTATAAAGAAGATTCATGCTTTACGAAAAAAATTAGGTATGAATGAAGATAGAGATTACAAAGCAGAGTATAAGAAATTTCAGTCATCTACCAAATCTAAAAAATATAGAGCTGAGTTAAATCAGTACAATAGAAAAAAGGGAACTTACGGTAACGGTGATGGTAAAGATGCATCACACAAAGGGGGAAAAATAGTGGGATTCGAAAAAGAATCAACTAATCGTGGAAGAGCTGAAAAGAGTCGTCTGAAAAGAGAAACCTTACAAAAATTAGTAACAAAGTATGGTGCTAAAAAGGTTAGAGAGACTATTATAGCAGTTAGACCCAAAGCTGTCACAGTTAAAGGTTATAGAATGCCCGAAGATCCAGATTTTGAATACGATCCTGAAAAAGTAGCTGATGAAGGTTTCGGTGGAGAACTTAAAGGTAAAGATAAAGATAAGTTCGAAAAAGCAAGAAAAGAGAATGCAGAACAATTAGGATATAAAGCAACAGGCACTTCAGATACTAAAAAACAAAAATTAAAGATGGCTTATCAATTAAAAGAATCATTACTTAATGCTTTAAAAAAGAAACTTTCTGATGAGGGTGGAGCAGCTGGTTTTAAAGATTTAAAAGATACTGCAAAAAAGATGGGAATTGATTTAACAGCAGATATGGTAAAAAAAATGAGTGGTATATCACAACATAGAGATGGTGATTACATATTAGAATCCGTAAATGAAGGAAAATGGAATCCAAACAAGATAAGAATACATACTAACAAAGCTATTGGTTATTTAAAACAAGCACAAAAATTTGCTAAAGAAGGTCAAAAGGGAGCTGCTTGGCAAAGAATAGGTGATGCTAAAGATGAGTTAAAAATAGCTGACAAATTTTTAGAATCCGTAAATGAAGCACCAATTACTTCACCATCACAACAACCTTTTAGTTCTAAAGAAGCACAAATGCAAGTTGAAAAAGACATCATAGGTATGTCAAAGATTTTAGGTAAAGCATCACAACTATCAATTAAGAAAATGATGGATGGTGTGAAGAGTGGTAAATACGATGCTTTTGATTTACAAAGAGCTATCGTAAGTGGTCCAGTTAGAGACACACATACAGGCGAAAGAGATTTTTTACGAGTTCTATGGAATAAAGTAAGAAGTGGGTTTAGGAAATATTCAAAAAGAGGAAAACTTAGATAAGTTTATATTTATACTATATAGGAGTTAATAATGGCTAAGAATATAAAAATGAAAGATTTAATTAAAGAGAGCTTTGGTTCAACAGCTTTCTCAACCGTTGGTGGTTTAGTTACACTAAAACCAGTCAATTCGATATCAGTACCATCTATGTCAGAATTAGTAGAGGGTGAATGGTTTGGTGAAGACAAAAAACGTGTTGATACGGGTGTTTTTGTAGAAGAAGTAAAGAGTTTCAGTCGTATGGGTGAAATGATTTACAGAGAAGGATCACTTCGTGACGTTGCTAAAGGACTTTCTGAATTAGCTGATAAAGCTCGTGTAGCAACCTTACAAGAAACCGATGATTGGTTTGATAAGGTTACTATCAATAAAAATATGAAATCATTAGGTAATACCTCAGGTGAGTTTACAAAGATAGCAAAAGAAGCAAACGCACTACAACAAAGAATGGAATCTCTATATGAAGATATGGGACACATTCTTGGTAGATATTATGAAATAGATGAAGCTCATAAACCAGGTCACGATGAAGATGAGGTGGAAGAAGCTCTAGATAAAGTCGATCCAAATAAGGTAGAACCTGAAGACGATTACGAAGATAGAGACGATAAAGATATAGATAATGACGGAGATACAGATGATTCCGACAAATATCTACATAAGAGAAGAAAAGCAGTTACCAAAGCAATGGGCGAAACCTATCGGGCTAAAAAGAACAGACCTGTTAGAAGATTAAGAGACATTGGCAATTAAATTTAGAAAATAGAGGTTTACTTGATAGAAGTAAAAGTCCGTAGAGGACAATCAATAGAAAAAGCAATATCGATTTTTAAGAAGAAGGTTAAAGATAGTAAGATTCTTTATGAATTAAGAGAAAGAGAATACTATATGAAACCGTCATTAATTAAAAAAGAAAAAAAAGCTAAGGCTAAAGCACGAAGAAAAAGACAATCATTTGATTGATTTTTTCAATTTTTATATACTTATATAAAACGAAATACACTTTTGTATTATTCAATACGTCTTAAAGTGTACCTGAAAGATAAATAACTTATTATAGTTCCCAATAACTATATTGAATCCAATTATGGAGAATTAAAATGGATGAACTTTTAAAAGATGCAATTGCTGACGCAAAAGCGGTTCGAGAAACTGCACTTGCTAACGCAAAACTAGCTCTTGAAGAAGCGTTTACTCCTCGTTTAAAATCTATGCTTTCTAAAAAGATCCAATCTGAAATGGAAGATGCTGTCGATGAATTAGAAATCGATGACATGGACGGTGAAGATGGTGAAGAAGAAGAAGCAAAAGACGAAATGGCTAAAAAATCCTCTTACATGGGACGCGACGGTGAAGAAATGGATGACGAAGATGGCGAAGAAGCACCTGAAGCTGACATGGAAGCTGACATGGAAGATGATGATGAAACAGACGAAATGGCTGGCATGAAAATGTCCCGTGATGGTGACGAAATGGACGATGAAGATGATGAGATGGAAGATGAAGGCGTCATTGAAATCAACGGTGTCAAATATGCACCTGTCATGGAAGCTGAAGAAGATGAAGAAGCTGAAGAAGTCGATGAGATGAAAGACGAAGATGATGATGAGATGGATGAAGACCTTGACTTAGATGAGATCCTGAAAGAACTTGAAGAAGTTGACGAAGCTGATGAAGTTGACGAAGAAGTCGACCAATCTTCTGGCATCGGTTCAGGTGATAACAAAAAAGGTGACGTTGATAAATCTTCTGGAATCGGTACTGCTGGAAAAGCAAAAATGACCGAAGCTGAAGACGAAGACGAAGCTGAAGAAGTTGATGAGTCTGAAAAAGTCGAAGAAACTGATGAAGTTGATGAAGATGTTGATTTAGAAGAAGTGATTAAAGCACTTTCTGAAGATGAAGTAACTGAATCTACTGAAGAAGTCGTAACGCTTAAGGGAGACCTTAAAGAGCATCGCAAAGTAGTGAGATATCTACGCGAAAAACTAAATGAAGTCAATTTACTTAATGCTAAACTCTTGTTTACCAATAAACTCTTTAGAGCTTTTGGTATGACTAATGAGCAGAAAATGAAAGTAGTTGAAACATTCGATCGAGCTAAAACTCTTAGAGAGATTAAGTTGGTTTATACAACTGTCGCTGAGAATTTTGGTAACGAAAACATTAAACCGATTAAAGAAACTAGAACTAAAGGCTCAGCATCTAAAGCTGTTGCTTCTACAAAATCTACGAAACAGGAAATTATTTCTGAATCAGATGATATGAAACAACGCTTTCAGAAGTTAGCTAATATTCTTTAATCATTACTCTTTTGGAGATTAAAATGAGTGAAAAGACAGGCAATTTAACAAAATTGATGGAAGGGTATAACCCTCATCGTCAGTTGCTTGAACAGACTCGTAAGTTAGTACAAAAGTGGGAGCCAACCGGGCTTTTAGAAGGTATTGAAGGAGAAACACCAACACATGGTATGGCTGTTCTTCTTGAAAACCAGGCTCGTCAGTTAATTGACGAAGCAAGTCGCACCGGAACTGCCGCTAACCAAGAAGAGTGGAGTGGCGTAGCCCTCCCATTAGTCCGTAGGATTTTTGGTGAATTAGCAGCACAGGAATTCGTTTCTGTTCAGCCTATGAACCTACCTTCAGGACTTATCTTCTATCTTGACTTTAAGTATGGAACTCAGCAATCTGGGCAACATACTGAAAACAGCGATGTTTTCGGTAACACTTCAAAGTCAAATGCTGACGCAACGGGTGGTCTTTACGGATCAGGTAAATTTGGATATTCAATCAACGATGCTCGCGCAACAATAACACAAGACGGAAACGTAGTTTCCTCTTCTGCAACGTGGGAAAATGTTGATTTTGAACCAGACCTATCTGCTTCTATAGCAGCTGGAAGTTTAGTCAGAATGGTAATACCAAAATCTGACATTGACAGTAACCTTGATGAAGAAGGCGTTCGCGCATTCTCAATTTCTGGTTCAACTGTCGCTGGTAATAACACAGCAATTACAACACTATACCCAGCTTACACTAAATTTAGTGCAAGTAACGTTGTGTTTATTGTTGACCCAGCACAGAATACATTAGCAGACTTTACTGGTTCTTGGGAAGTCAAGTACCATAAAGCACCAACCGATACAACTCGTGGTGATTTTGAACAAGCAGCAACTGGATTTGATGCAAATCCTGAAACTGATGTTGATATCCCTGAGATTGATATCTCACTTAAATCTGTCGCAATCGTTGCGAAGACACGTAAGTTGAAAGCAGTATGGTCACCTGAGTTAGCTCAAGACCTTAACGCTTATCACTCTGTCGACGCAGAGGCTGAATTGACAGCTATGTTAAGTGAATACATTTCAATGGAAATCGACTTAGAAATCCTTGATATGTTAATGCTTAGTGCAACTGCTAAAGAAGAAAAGTGGTCAGCAAGAGTAGGTCATGAATTTGACTCAGCCTCTTCTACTTTTATTGAGTCTTCAGGTGCTTCAAACGCTTACACTAAAGGTGAGTGGTTCCAGACACTTGGAAACAAAATACAATCAGTATCAAACGCTATCCATCAGAAAACTCTACGTGGTGGTGCTAATTTCATGGTGGTTTCACCTGAGACAGCAACAATCATAGAGTCTATTCCAGGATATGCAGCAGATACAGATGGTGATGCAGCTAACAAGTCATTCGCAATGGGTGTACAAAAAGTAGGTGCTCTTAATAACCGTTATACGGTTTATAAGAACCCTTATATGCAGGAAAACAAAATCTTAGTTGGTTTTAGAGGAAGTAATTTCTTAGAAACTGGCGCGGTTTATGCTCCGTATGTACCTCTTATAATGACTCCATTAGTATACGATCCTAAAAACTTCACACCACGTAAAGGTGTGATGACAAGGTACGCGAAGAAGATGGTTCGTCCTGAATTCTACGGTACTGTAATCGTTGCTGATGTAAACTATGTATAATAGTTTGTAAGTACAACACTAAGAACTTAACGTTCTTGATCTATAAAAAGGGTGGTAGAAATATCACCCTTTTTTTGTTCCCCAGATATTTATAACTGTAGACGATGAGTAAAAGCCTCGACTTCGGTTAACCTTTTACTTCTTGAATACGATGATAGAGCCTCGGCTTCGGCTAACCTCTATCATAGGATTTTCAATTAAAACTAATAACTTAGGAGAAGCAAATGGCTTCAACAACAAGAGGCAATGTAAAAAATAGATTGCGTAGAACGCATGCTAGAGACATGGATGACATGGCTGACAGCATGGTAACTTTAACAGACAATAACACACTTACTGGAAGACAAACAGTTAATGGTATAGATTTAACACCAAATGATATTGGAACAACTCTGTTGGGATTAAATCCAACATGGATTCAAAACTTTGGTGGTGCTACATTAGCAGCTGGAGATCATACTACTGATGTGCATATGTTGGACGTATTAACACCAACAAATACACTATTTAATATGGCTTTAGCATTGAAGAAAGTCGCAGCACAAGGTAGTGTAGTGACAGCAGCACAAGCTACACAGATATTCGGAGGTACTGGAGTAGTAGGAACACTTCAAAGTATGACAGGAGTTACAGCAGTAACTACTAACCTTATACCACCAACTCAATCTGTAAAAACTGTATCGGGAACAACGGCTGCAAATCTAACATTAAATGATTCAGCAACCGATTTAGCATCAGACCAAGATATGGCTATGATACTATTCAATGACTATATAATCGAAGCAAGTCATGTTCTTACAATTGGATGTAATGCAGCTAACGAACACAAAGCATCATCTAATGAGTTTATAGTATCAGGTGCAGGCACAGATGTTATGGATAGACAAGGTGCTACTACAGATGCTCACCAAGATATTATCCTAACGGCTTCAGGTGCAGACACTACTATTTTAGCAGGTTCATATATCTACTTAAATGCAGGTGCTGATACTGATGAGTTAGCTATCAAAGGATGTTTTAGAACATCTGGTGGTACAATCGCAGTAACATATGCTAATTAATAACTAACACTTATTATTAAACAACTTAAAAGGGGATGTTCATTCATCCCCTTTTTTGTTTCTTCGATATTTATTTATAGATATATCTAATTCCATTTTATTTAGGAGAAAACTATGGCTCAACAGCCGATATGGCCAGGAAGCGCTTCGTTTAACTCATCGGGTTCAACACCCTGGCAGTTATATGATGCAGAAGCTAGCTTTGCAAGTGCCTCTGTTAAATTTGCAGATTTTGCAGCAAAAAGACTTGGTTATCCGATTATGTCGATTGAACTACAATCTGCACAATTCTTTGCTTGTTATGAAGAAGCTACTGCAGAATATGCAGCACAAATCAATCAATTTAATATAAAGGATAATTTATTAAATGCACAAGGTCAGCCTACAAGTTCAACTTTCACACATAGAAATTTAGCAACAAGTTTGGGTAGAACCATAGAACTTTCCAGCCAATATGGTACAGCAGCTGGTGTTGGTGGTGATATAGAATGGAAAAAAGGTAAAATTACTGTGAGCGCTGCTTCACAGACATATGATTTAAACGCATTATTCTCAGAAGTAAGTGAGAGTGGTAAAGGAATAGAAGTTAAAAGAGTATATTATGAAGCAAGTCCTGCCATTCAAAGATATTTTGATCCATATGCAACTACAGGATATGGTAGTATCAATATGATAGATGGATTTGGATTTGGTGGTTATTCGCCAGCAGTCTCTTTTACACTAATGCCAATATATGAAGATTTATTGAGGATACAGGCTATAGAATTTAATGATTCCATTAGGAAATCAGCATATACTTTTGAAATGACAAACAATCAGTTAAGAATATTCCCCAACCCTACATCAACATTTGATTTATATTTTGATTATGTTGTGAGAGAAGATAGGGATAATTTATTGAGGAGACCATATGGAACTGATAGTGGGTCTGGCGTGGTTTCAGATTATTCTAATATACCATATCAAGATATGCGATACACCTCAATCAATTCGGTTGGAGTTCAATGGATTAGAAAATATGGATTCGCACTAACTAAAGAATTATTAGGAATGATTAGAGGAAAGTATGGAACTATACCTATCCCTAACGCTGATACAAGTTTAGATGGAGAGACATTAAGACAAGAGGCTCAAACTGAAAAAGAATTCTTAATTTCGCAGTTAAGAGAGATGTTGGAACAGACAAGTAGAAAAGCCCTCATGGAACAAGAAAGAGATGAGGCTCAAGCATTACAGGAGAAACTGCAAAAAGTTCCTTATCCAATTTACATAGGATAGTTAAATGGCTACAAGATATTTTTCACAAAATGATCAAGATTTTTTTGATAGAGTTAATAATGAACTTATTGGTGATTTACCATCCAATCAAGATGGCATTATAAATCAGACAATAGTTATTTATCAACACGCTATAGAAGAAACTAAAACCAATATGTATGGTGAAGCTGCTGCTGGAAAAGTATACAAACCAGGAGTTCAGACAACTGCATTAATAACTGCAGAAGATTTTGATTTTAATACAGAAGAGTTTGGACCAGATTTAAGACAAAATGCTACATTTGCTATACTTAGACAATCATTACAAGATGCAGATGTAAGACCCGAACTTGGTGATGTTATAGATTGGAACTTTGGTCATTGGGAAGTAAGTAATATGAATGAAAATCAGTTAGTTGGCGGACAAGTAGAGAATAATTTTTCTGTCACACTTTCAGCATTTTTAATTAGACGATCTAACTTACAAATAGAAAGAATTAGGAGTAATTAGTGGCAAGATTAAAACCATTACCACGTAGCGAAAGACGCATAAAATATGGTGGTGTAGCAAATAGGGGTACGATAAAGACTAGAAACAACGATACAGTTAAAAATGTAGAAGTTGGTTTATTAGATGTCGATGCTTCTATTATGTACTATTTTAATAATGTGATTAAACCTACGGTAATAGAACAAGGTGAAGAAGTAAAAGTTCCTTTGATGTATGCAAATCCTGAGAGATGGGCTACTATTCGTAAGCAAGGTTTTCTAAGAGACAGTAAAAGACAAGTGATTACTCCCGTAATTGCTTTTAAAAGAACATCTATGGCTAAGAGAACTGAAATAGCAGTAGATAAACTTGACGCAAACGACCCAAAGTTATTTTATTCATTTGAAAAGAAATATTCTTCACAAAATAGATATAACAGATTTTCAACAGATCAAGGAATATTACCACAAAGAGAATTATACAATGTAGCTATGCCAGATTATGTCACACTTAACTATGAGTGTGTTATATGGACAGCATACATAGAACAGATGAATAAAATTATAGAAAAGGTAAATTGGGCTGATGGTTCATATTGGGGAGAGCCAGGAAAATTAAAGTTTCAATCAAACATAGAATCATTTGAAGATTCTACAGAAATGGGTGAGGGTGAAAGATTCATAAAGACTACATTTTCATTACAATTGTATGGTTACTTAGTTCCTGAATCATTTAATGAAAAAATAAATACACAGAAGTTTATTACACCAAAAAAGATTGACATTATAGATGAAACAGATATGAGTGTTTCTTCTCTTTTCAACCCAAACACAAAAACAGAAACTTTAAGAGTCATTCAAGGTTCGACAAAGAAAAATAGTGGTTTGGCAGGTACAACCGATTTTATAAGAGGTAAGATATATTCAGTTGGGCAGGAAATACAAGACTTAGAGTTTACGAATATATATGGTGGTGAAACAATGTTTGTTATGAGAAATGGTGGCGCACCAACAAGTTCAAGAGATTCAAAAGCAGTTATTAATTATGAACAAGGTAATAAATTTT
>Ga0115001_10002739_pt1 | contig 13458 bp, 9 predicted proteins | sample ArcticOcean_MG_C_12_FD_89869 | JGI IMG/M metagenome (GOLD analysis project Ga0115001, IMG submission 89869) | Marine microbial communities from western Arctic Ocean - ArcticOcean_MG_CB8_130 | ecosystem: Environmental > Aquatic > Marine > Oceanic | place: Arctic Ocean: Canada Basin | collected... | reverse complement strand
CCATTTGGGTGAAAAAATTAAAAATCACGAGCGCGCGTGGAGTAAAACTGATTATTATCAAATATTTCAAGATAATACCCGCACTGAAATTTCATCCTCTTTCGTTTGCGATTGGTTTCGTAGCGAACGGATGTCTCCTTCTATAGTTTCTGGTATGTGTATTTATTGATACCCTAAACGGTGCGAAATTCAACCCTTTGGTGCGAAATTCAACCGCCCATCAGTAGACAGGAGGGAGAAAAGAAATATATATTTTTTTTTATTTTTTTTCCCCCGGATTTCTACTGGGCCGATAAAGGGTCCAGGGGATATAGGGAACAATTCCATGGACTGCTGTCAGCAGAAGGAGAAAAAGGAATAAGGAAAGTAGGAAACAGTGTGCTGGATTTTTCTAGGGGATATCATCCAGTTAAGATCCAGTCATTCAGGAAATACAAGTAATAAGTAATAAAAATAAAAAAAAACAGAAACTTTACACTGGCATCAACATGAAGGGCGCACAAAAAACTTTATCTACGAGTGCGGTATTTGTATTTTGCTTTTAAAAAGATGCCACGGAAGAACAAATCATTCATTGATAAGAAATTATCTAGCACATTTTCTCTTTCTTCGAACCATAACGATTTCGCAGATTTTTTCGATAAAGGCGAAAATAACGTTCATGACTTGGGATCCAGCACGATTCTCGATGAAAACGGGAATGGAAAGAATGGGAAATTTTCTGGAGCTGCTATTCAACAAAAACGGAAAGATATTTTAAATTTGTGTTTACTTGACGATGGGTATGATTATACACAACATTTGCGTGAAGTTGTTCCTGATTTTCAAAATAGTTCATTTTCAGTTTCTTCTCTCCAAAAGTTGGGTAAGGTGAGAGACTTCGCGATAGTAGATAAGTGTATTGAGAGAGAGATTTTAGAAGTCTTAGAGAATATTGAAACCATAGAGTTGAGCAGTGAAGAAGCTGGAGGAATTGGGAATTTAGAAGATAATTTCGTCTCAAAAGCGATGCAAGAAGAGAAGTCAAGCTATGAAAATACGTTGCCAGTGTTATCATCAATTTTATCAGCTGAACGACCTCTTTCATCAAACCTGCTGATATTGACCGAAAATGGTAATACTACTGAAGTTCAAGCATCAAAATTGAAATCAAAATTAATTTCATCACTAGATTTTGAGGCTGATCGTGGAAATGGAGTTTCGTTTCTTGATCGTTGTGCAAGTTTGAAAATAACGCCTGTCGACAAATTTATTTCAAAATTTAAAGAGAATGTAGCAGTTGCTCTTGAAAATGATGATAACAAGACATTTGCGAACATTGAAATTCCTTGTCTTGAGCGAAAGACATCTTCAAATTCTCCAGAAATCATTGAAATTCAAAACGAAAAAAGATATTCAAAAGTTATCACGCTTCAGGAAGATCTGTTTTCTCGAGGACACGTCGATACATCAATTTCTGAAAATTGGAGGTGGAATATTAGAAGAAAAGGTGAAGATAAAAGTGAAAAAATTCATAGGAAACATGCAGTAAAAGAAGGGAGACGAGAGGCACGTTTAGCTAAAAAAAAATTGAGGAACTCCTTTAAAGATTTTAAAAGTTAGTATTAGAAGCTTCTGACTCAAGTAGGATAATGAGGAACGAGTATAGAGCAAATGTTAAAAACTCAAGAGATGAGCAAATATTAGGGATGGGGAAATTGAGCTTCGGAGCTGCACTTCGGAGAAAATTAAGTTCGGCGCGTAGCGCAGCGATTTTTTTTTGATATTGAGTTATAATTCGTTCGAATGCGTTGGCGATCATGATTAATGAGAAGTTTTGAGAGTATCTTTAAATTTCGGTGATTTCAAGTACTACATCCGTCAGTTCCCTCACTGCATTTTTTATTTCATTATTAAAAAAAGAATTCAAAAAAACGAACTTTTAACGTTCAAGGGGGGAACTAAGATAAAGGGGAGAGGGGGAAGGAAAAACGTACTAAAACGAACGCGCGGACAGCTCAAACGCATGTATCACTCAACGCAAAGTATCTAAACTTTCCAATCAGGTGTAAAAATTAGTAATTCAACGTTCTCTTTATTTTTCGTTGTAAATATGGTCGAATCGGAGACGTCAATAACTGAATATTTTTCTATGTTTTAAGCACCTCATCTCCTCTGTTCTTCTACTTCTCGAGGCACCGTACTCGCAGGCAGCACCATTTCACTACGCGCACCATACTCATACGCCGGAGGCCTTTCGGGGGGTTTGTGGGAGACCCCCCAACGCGGGGTTTGGGGCAGAGCCCCAGAGAAGGGCCAAGGCCCGATCCGTCGTTAAGCTTAAAGTTTCTATGATATGGTATACTGGTATAGCACAAAACCGAAAAAACCGAAAAATATGAACCGGGCACTCAGGGTATATAGGGCACTCAGGGTATAGGGCTGAACACTATGGGACCCACGCGGGCATTCATAAATTCTTATTCATCACAGCACCCTCAGCACGCGAGCACGGGCATAAATTCTAGTCGAGAAAAAAAAAGCAGGAAAAAAGCTGGATTTTATAATCCATGGCAGGGGATCAGTTTCGCTCTGGCATCAGCAGCCGTCTGATGGACCCTTTTTCATTGGCCGAAAAACGGAAAAAGGGTCCACCATCATCAGCAGCTGATGATAAATATGTAAATTTTCTCATTACAAAAACAGAGGTCTGATGGTTCTTACTGCAGAACTCCACAGCTCGTTCTCTTTTACACCAGGAACCAACTTGTATAAAGAAAATTTTGAGTCGTATAGCATCTATTCCATTACACAAATTGATTAAAATATAATGAATGTACTTCCTCCGTCAATTGATGATATGAAACTTGACTTGATCGATGGACTTCCATTATCAGGACTTTTTGATTCAGGAACCTGTTACACTTACGATGATATTATTTTCCATCCAGGCTTTATAAATTTCGCAGCGCACGAGGTTGATTTATCATCACGAGTTTCTAAAAACATTAAAGTCCGTACACCAATTGTTAGCTCTCCCATGGATACAGTATCGGAGTCGAATATGGTAATCGCCATGGCAAAACTCGGAGGAATTGGTTTTTTACACTACAACTCGAAGATTGAAGAGCAAGTTTTCCATGCAAGCCGTGTTAAAAAACACAAAGTTAAGTTTATCAATGATCCATTAGTTCTTTCTTCCGAATGTTCCCTTTATGAGTTTGATCAAATACGAGAACAAGCAAATCAAACATTTGCCTGTATATGCGAAGCAGGCTGTATTGGGTCCAAATTGCTTGGATTGGTTACTTCAAATGACCACGAACTTTTGAAGAATCGCTCTATAAAACTCGGTGATATCATGACAAATGCTACTGAGTTAGTAACAGCCGAAGAAACACAAGATAGTGAAGATATGGAGAAATTGCTAATCGAATGTAAAAAAGGAAAACTTCCTATCGTGAACGATGCAGGAGAACTAGTTGCAGTGATTACTAGAGTTGCTCTTAGAGAGAAATCACTCAATCCTTCTCCTGGATCACCCTCTCTCGATTGCCACGGAAGACTATTATGTGGTGCAGCTATTGGAACACGTGAAAGTGATCGTGATCGTGCGATTGCTTTAGCTAATGTTGGTATTGATGCTATAATTTTGGACTCATCACAAGGAGACTCTGTATACCAGATGGAAATGATAAATCATCTTAAAAGAGTGATTCCAGAAGTAGATATTATTGCTGGGAATGTTGTGACACAGGTTCAAGCTGCGCATTTGATAAAAGCTGGAGCAGATGGTCTTCGTGTTGGGATGGGTTCAGGTAGTATTTGTACTACTCAAGAAGTATGTGCTGTTGGAAGGGGTCAAGCCACGGCTGTTTTCAAGGTTGCAAATGTGGCTTCTAAATTTGATGTTCCTGTTATAGCAGATGGTGGTATTCAAAATAGTGGACATATTGTGAAAGCTTTAGCCTTAGGTGCAAGTGCTGTCATGTGTGGATCAGTGTTCGCTGGCTCTACTGAAGCCCCAGGTGATTTTTTCGTCCAGGACGGAGTTCGTTTGAAAAAGTATAGAGGTATGGGAAGCTTAGAAGCAATGGTGAAAGGGAGCGATTCTCGATATTTAAGTGATAGCAATCATTTGAAGATTGCGCAAGGTGTCTCGGGCACAGTAAAAGACAAAGGCTCAATTCTTAGAATGGTTCCCTATCTCATTCATGCTGCCAAGCAAGGGTTCCAGGATCTTGGTGCGATTAGTCTGGACCATGCTAACATTTTAAGAAATAGCGGCAGTATGCGTGCAGAGACACGTACGAATTCTGCTCAGCTTGAGGGCGGAGTGCATGATTTATTTAATTATTCAAAACAACTCTGGTAAAATGCACTCCACGTACGAAACCCTAAATTTAACACTTTTGATATCTTTAACCCAATTGAACACATTTTGTCCATCTTTTCCCCGCGCGCCGCTCTCTCGCGCTTCGCTCGCTATTCCAAATCTTACATTTACAGGCCGTACAGGCTTTACATTTTACCTTGACAGATAATCTACCCGCACTGCCGACTATAGAGTACCAATTAAAGGCGAAGGGGGATTTTAGTTTCCTTTTTATTTGCAGCTTTTAATAGCTCTCAGGATTAGGGCAGCTAGTCCTTAGCCAAAAGTTCACAGCCATCCAATAGACGTGCGTATTGTGAGGGACCTTAATAAAGTAATGTTCTATTCTAATAGACTGGAATTATAATTTATAAAAACCGAATATTTAAAGAAGAGAAAGTTTGTGTTGGAACATCTGTCAAAATATAGTTAAAAATGCCAGTTCTGCAATATTTTAGTCCTACAAGTAAAAGCTATATTTATAACGGGTTTACAAAGAAACGAACAAATGTCAGAAATGCTTTGAGGGTTTGTTCCGTTTTTGAAGATGACTTTCATGACACAACCAATGAGGTTGATAAGAGCGACCAAAAAAATATTGGTAACGGGAAGGAGCACACGTATAGAAGGAGATTTTTCTTTACTGAAATACTGGTGGTATTGTGCTGTGAACCTCGGTTTGCATTTGGATCAGCTATCCAACAGGATGGCACTAAGGTAGAACATTCAGTACATAATGTACGTTATAAGGGGAAAGAATGGAGTGTGATTCTTCCTGATACATATCAAAGAGTTTCAACACTAGGAGGAATTCAAATTAATAATAAAAGCAGTGAGCGCACCTTAAAAAGTGAAAGTCCAATTCTTGCACGCTTTAGTTCAGAGAACAAAGATGTTGATGTAACAGTTAGTTTGAAAAGTACAAATGCACTTAAATTATCTCTTTTGCAGGCAAATAGTATTGAGGAACTCGGAACTATCGATTCATTACCAAGATTGTTCTTGCCGGCTTCAGCAATTGTCTTAAAAAGCATTTCAGGGAAGTCAGAAAATATGAGAACATTTTATTCGTGGGAATTCATCTACGAGAATCAAAGGGTACTTCTTTCGGTAATTTTTATTTTGTTTGATTTATTTAATATCCTTTTTAATATTTTATTACATTTTAGGCTAGTGTTTACTTTGGAAAGTTATTTATGTTAGGTTGCTCTTCTAAAACTATTGTATGGGAAAATTACGAAGAAAGTTTTCATGAAATATCAAAGACCTTCAATATTGGTAATGAATTATGAGTGAATGAAATTCTAGGCAATTGTTATTTTGCATACTCAATTTGCATAGTATGAGTTGAATTTAATCTAAATCCTTGAAGTCCTGAAAGAGCAGTAGATGCTTCATCAGTACTTTGAAACTCTACTAAAGCCACCCCTAGTTTTGAAGAGTCTTTACGAACATTTAGAAAACCTGGAAACTGCTTGAACAAAAGAGAAAGCATTTGCTCCGTTGTTGCAACTTTTTAATCAAATAAGTATAAGTATTGTTTAGAAATTGAGGGAAAAACCTGGTAATCCTTGAATGGAAAGTAGTCTCTTATTCAAATTATTTTTTGAACCCATATCTATTTCTGACTGAACTTTGTTCGATCCCTCTTTTATTTTATTCACGTTATGTCTCCCATCTCGTGCGGAATTGGACTTATTGTCTTTTAATCCTGAAGTGGTTGCTGGAAACTTCATAGCACTAGCTAAATTCTAAAAAAAAAAAAGTAAAAAAAAGTAAAAAAAGTGTTCGAAAAAAATGAAAGACCAATGGCTTGTTGTAGAACGGAAATCCTTGGAGAACTTGTATAGCGCTTGCAGTTGAAGAACTATCGGCGTAAATGACCCACGCTTGTCCCCTCAGTTTGTATTTTTTTGCCGTAAATATGTCTACAACTTTTCCGAATTGTGAAAATACTATAAGAAGAGCTTTTCGCAGCTCTGGAACTGAGAATCAGAAAAATTAGTCGTACATCTTTTCAAAACGACTTACCCTTGGGAGGAACTCTTTCATTCAAGTTACTTATGTATAGGCTACCTTTCTCTTCTTTCATTTTTTTTTATTCACGCGGATTTTTAGATCTTCGCTTTGCACTCTGATGCCATCAGCAGGATGCCTGTAATGACTGATTGCGAGGAGACTTTAGCACTTCACACTTCAGTCAGTATCCCCTGGACCCTTTATCGGCCCAGTAGAAATCCGGGGGAAAAAAAATAAAAAAAAAATATTTCTTTTCTCTAGGGATGTCGCATCTCCGGAGATATGCCCAAAAACTCCTCATCTCCGGAGATGCATCTCCGGAGATAGGGTTTAGGGTTTCCCCCTACTAATTTTAGCTTTTTACTCTCTTGTACGTAAAAATTTTCGCGCTCGCTACGCTCGCGAAGTAACATCGATCGAAATGATTATGTTTTAACAATTATACAACAAATAAACAACAAATAAACGCATATATATTGTTTCCGAACGCATTTGAACGCATTATGACCTTAATAGCAAAAAAATTTCGCGGCGCTCCGCGCCGCACTTAATTGAAAAATCCGGAGATGGCCAAAAAAAACCCATATCTCCGGAGATGAAATTCCCCATCCCTACTTTTCTCCCTCCTGTCTAGACGACTGATGATGGGAGAAGGAATTCCCCTATTTTTTTTAGATTGGAATATCCTCCTCCACCTCCTCATCATATTATCAGCAGTATATAAATATATATATATTTGAAAAAAACTCGTAAATATTCCGGGATGTTGCGTCGCGCGACTTGCATCTCGGCATCTGCCGCATGCCGCATTAAAGCCGTTTCAGCTACATTCGCTAATTTTGATCAAGCCAAAGCTGTGCAATTTTACGCGGAAGCTAAGAATGCAGTGGTATTCCCGTCGTTAGTTTGTCGAAAGTTTTCTGCTGCTGCTGCTAGTGTTGTTAACGGGCGCGTAACACAAGTTATTGGAGCAGTTGTTGATGTTCAATTTGACGGCGATCTTCCTCCGATTCTAAGTGCGCTTGAAGTTGAGGGCCACGAAATCCGCTTAGTTCTCGAAGTAGCTCAACATCTCGGAGAAAATACTGTGCGGACTATTGCGATGGATACAACTGAGGGTCTTGTTCGTGGGCAGAGTGTTCTTAGTACTGGGAGTCCAATTCAGGTGAGTTTGATAATTAAGATATTCAGCAAGACTTATTTTCTTGTGTTAGATTCCTGTCGGCAGAGCGACTTTGGGACGGATTATGAATGTGATCGGAGAACCAATTGATGAGTGTGGATCAATAGGTAAGAAAAAATTATCTTTTGAGTTTACTCTCTGTTACAGTTTATTCCATTAGATTCTCATTCAACTCTTGGAATTCATCGCGAAGCCCCTCCTTTTGTGGATCAAAGCACTGAAATGGAAATGTTGACTACTGGAATCAAGGCAAAATTATAATATTTTTACTTCTTAAAATTGTATAACATTTTATTTTAGGTTGTAGATTTATTAGCACCGTATCAAAAGGGTGGTAAAATTGGACTTTTCGGAGGTGCTGGTGTAGGCAAGACGGTCTTTATCATGGAACTAATAAACAATATTGCCAAGGGTCATGGTAGGTTCCAATCTGTTTCTTCAGCTCCCATAAATTAAAAAAATTATTTCTCTATTCTCAAGGTGGTTTTTCTGTTTTTGCTGGTGTTGGTGAGCGTACACGAGAAGGAAATGATCTTTATCACGAAATGATTGAAGGAGGTGTTATAAAGCTTGGCAAAGAAGCAAGTGACTCAAAGTGTACTTTAGTTTACGGTCAGATGAATGAGCCACCAGGCGCAAGAGCTAGAGTTGGACTTACTGGTCTTACGGTTGCGGAATATTTTAGAGATTACGAAGGACAAGACGTTTTACTTTTTGTGGACAACATCTTTCGATTCACTCAAGCAAACTCAGAAGTGTCAGCTTTATTAGGTCGTATCCCTTCGGCGGTGGGCTATCAACCAACGCTTGCCACTGATCTTGGAGGATTACAAGAAAGAATCACGACAACTATGAAGGGATCGATTACCTCAGTTCAAGCTATCTACGTCCCTGCCGATGATCTTACCGATCCTGCGCCTGCGACAACCTTTGCACACTTAGATGCAACCACGGTGCTCTCAAGATCAATTGCAGAAATTGGTATTTACCCAGCAGTCGATCCTCTGGATTCTACTTCAAGAATGTTATCCCCACTCTCCCTCGGTGAAGAGCATTATGACACAGCTCGTGGAGTTCAAAAGGTGCTTCAAGATTACAAGAATTTACAAGATATCATTGCCATTCTTGGCATGGATGAACTTTCAGAGGATGATAAAATGACGGTATCCCGTGCAAGGAAAGTGATGAGATTTTTATCGCAGCCCTTTCATGTTGCTGAAGTTTTCACTGGAAGTCCAGGAAAATACGTTGATCTGAAAGATACAGTTTCAGGATTCAAGGGATTATTAGAAGGTCAATATGATGACCTTCCAGAAATGGCTTTTTATATGGTCGGGGACATAAATGAAGCAATTGCTAAAGCTGATGAGTTGGCAAAACAAGTTGGATAAGATCACAATGTGATCGAGTAATAAACTTTGGTTCCGGAGCAATAGGATAAAATAAAATGTATTAGTTTTAATTGGTCTAATGAAAAAACTCACGATCTTTTCTTGTTCGATTTTAAAGCTATGTGCTTGATATAATAGAAGTGACCAAATAATAATAATAAACTTAACATGTAAAAAAACAGTAACTTTGATATCCACTTTGGATAAGGTGAAAAGGCAGAACAATACAAAGCTTGAAGAAGGTTCAATACGAACTGAAGGATTTGTAACTGTGTTAAATATTTACCCCACCAAAGATATTTGTCACGTATAAGCTTATTTTTTCCAATTAGAGTAGCAGATAAATAATAGGTATACATGCAAACGTGGACCCATGAGTTCAGAGCAGCACTAAAATACGCATCTCCACCCGGAGCTTTTCTAGTTATCATCCACCAAATGAATGAAATTGTGCTGTGATGATATACATGCAGGAAAGAAATCTGTTTAATATTCCCTTTTAAAAGCATGATGAAAGTATCAACAAATTCATATATTTTACTCACATAAAATATATAAATGTATTTTGCCAGTTTTAATTCTTCTTCTCTGTATTGATTACCCCATATATAATACTTATTTTTTATCGCCTCAAAAATGCATCCGAAGCACATATATAAACTTAGAAGTATGAGAAAAATATTGTGAAGAACGACAAAGAAACGAAGATAAGTTGGATCTTTATTGTTTAACAAATTATTTCGTGTTCTCTTTATATGAGCATATCCAATGCCAATTATTAATATATAGATCAATAAGCTTGAGAATAGTACAGTAGGAGTCTTGACAGCTATGAAATCTTTTGTGGCAGGACTGATGGGATCTATATCCCAACCAATTCTTCGCAATATAGAAAATGAAGTGCTTGATATAAACAAATCCCAATCCTTCCAAATATGAGAAAATTTATGATGCGAAAACATCGTAATACGCACAGTTAGATATAGAGTTGCGCTTTGGCTTTGATAACCTCGAGTATTAGCTGTTTGGTTGCGCAAATAAAAAGCACACTTGTTACCAAATAATGATCTGTGAAATTCTTTTTTATTAACAAAAAAGTCAGTCTGCTGGACCCTTTATCGGCCCAGTAGAAATCTGGGGGGAAAAAATAAAAAAAAATATATTTCTTTTCTCCCTCCTGTGACAGCCTGACTGCCTGATGTCTACTGATGATGGGCGGTTGAATTTCGTTCCAGACGGTTGAATTTGGTTCCGTTTAGGGTATCAACAAATACACATACCAGAAACTGTAGAAGGAGACATCCGTTAGCTATGAAACCAATCGCACACGAAAGAGGATAGAATTTCAGTGCGGGTATTATCTTGAAATATTTGATAATACTCAGTTTTACTCTACGCGCGCTCGTGATTTTTAATTTTTTCACCCAAATGGATGATTCTGCTCTCATCAAGAAAGAAGAGATGGTCGAAAACGTGAGAGAGTTTTCATGAGTAGAACGGTTAAAAGATATGTATGTTTCTCGCAAGCTATTAATTTTGTTATTAAAAAGAATTCTATATAATACAGTTCGTCACAACCGTCAGCTATTTTTTATTTATCAGTAATAATTTTTGTTTAAACACCCATTTACAGTGGATTAACGTTTTCTTTCTCATCACATTTCCGGGAACATTACTCTGTATTGTCGTGCATCATCCGCACTCCAGTTCGTCGCGTTTACATTACCGTAATAGTCATTAGACTCGTTTCCATCTAAATCTTCGTCGAATTCTTCGTCGTCATCATCAACCGCCTCCTGGTCTTCAATCATGGCATCTTCATCATCATCTTCTCCAAGTTCTTCTTCGTCGTCGTCAAAATCATCATCTTCTTCATTTTGTTCTCCATCTGAAGAAAACGCAGCAGCAGCGGCCATGTCTTGCGCACTCTCACGCCGCAAACGAACGCGTTCTTGCCGATTTTGTTGAGCTCGTTCTTCCCATTGATCACGATTATAATGTTCTCGAATAAGAGGATGCTCCAATTCCAAATCTACAGTTGGGTACTGAGCTTCTTCCATTTCTGCGTAAATTCTTCGACGCTCTGCGAGTTGTCGTTGGTATTCTCTTTCACGATCTGCTTCAGTAGGAGGAGGAGTAAAGTGGTTTTCGATTATTGAGCTTCCTGCTCTCATTTTATCGATGACACTAACAGCAAATACCCTAGATCGCTCTTCAGCATTTGCCGTGGAAGGTAAACTTGATACAGAATTAGCACCAGCGTTTCCGATATCAGCGAGCATATTTTGTTTTTCCTGTAACGCGATAAGTCTTCTAACAACAGTTTGATCAATGTCTCGGTGCGCCCATTTCTGAACTTCGTCTGTATTCAATAGTCTCTGTTTCTCAAGCGTATTCTCAAATTTTGGTGGCAGAGTGTTCTCGAGAACTATTAACCGTCCTCGAGCGAAAGCGAGTTTCGTTTGAACTAACGTCACGTTGTCAGCTTTCCAAATATCAAAAGAGCCAAAATTCCATCTCTTCGAAGATTCAAACCCATCGACTAAACCTAACACTTGCAAAATCTCTTGCTTCTTCTTGTCTTTCATATCGTCGCAGCCTATTAATAACGCGAAAGCTTTCAACTCTTTAACTGTTTTTAACGAATTATTATTTCCAGCCTCTAAAATAGTTTGAATAGCCATTTTTTCAAGATCTTCTCTTTTCTGAGCAGTGCACTCACATGTTCTGGATTCGGGATCGTATTCAGCAAATTTTACCCATTGCGTAATCTGCGAATTGAATGCATCGAGACTAATCGGATCAGTAGGCGCGGTCGCTAAACCAAATCGTGCTAAATCCAACATCGCCACTTCTCCGTTTGCGATTTCGTTATGCATTATTTCAAGGCCAGGTTCCAACGTTTGCGACTTAGACAACTCTGCCTCAAGTTTCACCACAATCAACTTTTGCGCTTTAATATCTTTCAAAGGTTCTCTGCGCTCCTTATCTGCTTCTTTGCGCAATACTTCATTAGCAGCAAACAATTGATTTTGCTCTTGTCTTCTCAAATTTTCCACGGCTCCAGTGTTTTGATGCGTGTAATCACATCCTCCACCATCACTAAAAATGGGAGTAGCAAGTCCACTCGCTCGAGGCGTTTCCTCTACTCTCACCGAAACTTTCATTATCTCCATCAAAGGCCTAACAATTATAGGATCAACGTGACTAATATTCTTGTTCTTCACTTTATTTGTAATCGGATCAGGTAATGCTTCTTTATTTTTCATAATCACGTCGTGAGGTATGTACAAAATTTGACAAGGCGAAGTCCCGTTATCCGCTTTAAATGCTTCTAAAGCTTTCTCGCGACTTATTTCGAAAACACCAACAGACCGCCAAGCGCGTCTTAAAGCCTTTTTTTGATCGGGATCTGCATTAAACCTACGCATAGTTTCCGTTAAAATTGATGGCAACTGTTTATAATCGATTCTGACCGGTACGCTGTTCAATCTCTGAGCTGCATTTCTATCTGCAATGATTTCAGAGGCAATATTTTCGATCGTTATTATAGGACCTTTCGATGCATCGGCAACTTGCAGCAAATGCGTCATATGACCAGGAAAAACGATCGGATGCATCTTATTAGTCCAACAGGCGTTAAGAATTTTCGTGGAATGGTTAGTAAAATGACCATCTGTAAAGTAAAGCACTGGGATTTTTCCAAACGGCAACGACTCGTTTTCTATAATCAATTTTATGATCTCTTCTTTCAGCGGTCCATTTATCCAGCCATTATACGTTTGAAATATAGTAACGCCACTCCACAATGGATTCAAATCCACTGGAAATGTATCGAACGCTTCTTTATTTGTCATAGTCGCATTCGGAACTATAGCAAAAAGCGCAACAACTTGATCACCAATAATAACTGGAATGCCTGTAACGTGAGGTGATTTTTCACCGCCGGTTATAATCTGACTCTTTGAATTCGCGGGTAATATAAACCGCTCATTGTTGCGACCAGTAGCACACAAATTAATCTGAAACTCATCAATATTCGAAACGTTATCCAAATTAAAAATAACTGGAACTTCCGTCTTTGGATCGAAGACGTAATCGGCCATTTCTGCTATTCGAAATTGAACAAGATTTTGAAATTTAAGAGTACTATCGGTATCGTCACCAGCTTTTACTCTCGCGGATGATATATTGTTCCCTTCGCGTATTTTCGTTCGATACCCATCCTGTTGCAATCGTTGCATGATTCCTCTGAAAATACCACGAACATTGCTACCGTCGTTATACTGCACTCTTTTTTTTAGTTTTTTCGAATAATAAGTCGCCTTCGTTTGAATCAAAAAATCGCGCACGATTTTATGGAAAGCTCTTATCGTCGCAGGAGTAGATTTATCTGCGCAGAGACTCGCGAATACGAATAACATTTGCTCGAACTCACCAGGCAATGTCGGTGGTACACCGGCCGATTGCGGCATGCGATTCTCGTTTGTATTAATTTGCTGATATTTCAT
>Ga0115001_10002737_pt1 | contig 13462 bp, 12 predicted proteins | sample ArcticOcean_MG_C_12_FD_89869 | JGI IMG/M metagenome (GOLD analysis project Ga0115001, IMG submission 89869) | Marine microbial communities from western Arctic Ocean - ArcticOcean_MG_CB8_130 | ecosystem: Environmental > Aquatic > Marine > Oceanic | place: Arctic Ocean: Canada Basin | collected... | reverse complement strand
TTTGGTGCTTTAATTGAAAATATTAATGTCAGTAAAAAAACAACAAAACAGCAAAGAATCAAAAGAGTATAGTTAGCAAACGAAAAGTCAGTAATTAAATAATTATCAAAACTTGTATCTATGACATTATTATATCTCAAAAGTCTATTAATAGAAAATAATAGTAAATCAATAAATGCTATAAAAAAAGAAAACTTAAAAATATTTATTGAAGTATGTTTATCTATTATCATGCATTTTATTATAATGAATTTAATTTAAATTTTTAATTTTTGTGATGTTGAATTTTTGTTCTCTAAGATATCGATAATGTAATTTATAAATTTTTTTTAGATGAAAATTTTCAGCTTTATTGTCAATCCAATCATTAATATCTAATGCTTTAATATTTTCTTTTTTACAAATATAGGAAATTTCCGTTGTGGAACTAGAAAAGCCAAATGAATAAATCAATCTAAAATTATATTTGTAATTATCAATAAATTTTTCAATAGAAGTTTTTCTTTTTAAAATTTTAAAATTTTTGGGTAACAGTGTCAATTCTACATTCTCACGACTATGAGGGTAATAATAAATAACTTTATTTTTTTTTGATAAAATTTTCATTAAATTCATAAATTTATATTGAGATAAAATATTATTAAAAACTAACGGATTCCCAATAAGTAAAACTTCTTCACAAGTTTTTTTTTTGTTTATTTTATATTTTAGAAAATGTTGTATTTTATTTATTTTAGTTGGTAATTTAATATTATAAATCGTAAATACAGTGCAATCTTTCTTTAATTTATTAAAATCATAATCAATTGACAGAGAACCATCATCTACATAAATTTGATTTCTACCGTTTATAAAAATTCTTAGAAAATTACACAATATACCTTGTGGGTTACCAAAGATAAATTTTTTATTATGAAATAAATATTTTATTAGAAGTAATAATAAGTAAATTAAGTATACATACTTATTTGAAAAATTTTTAATTTTAACGTTTTTTGGAAATTTACAATTATCTTTTTTATACCTTGAATCATCAAATCTTCCATTAATAATAATTATTTCTTCTTTTATATTTGAATAGTCTATAAATTTTTTTAAATTTGTTTCCTGATAATCTGAAAAAATTATTCCAAGATAAATTTTAGAAGTCATTTTTTTATTTAAATTTTTATTTTTAAATTCTCTATTTCTTCGTTAAAATCTGAATAAACTGTTAGAGCGTACCTAACACCTTTTTTTAATGGGATCCCTCTATGAATATAATTTGAAATAATTGAAAATCCTAAACCTGGTTGCTCTGATGTTATTGAAATTTTATTTGAACAAAAATTTAACTTTTCATCAGCATCATTACTTAATCTTGTTTTTATTGGGTAAAATCTGCTAAATATTTTTAATTTTGGCTCTAAGTATGTAAATGGACCATTTTCAATATTAACTTTAGTTAAATAAAAAATCGTTTTAAATTGTTTTTTAAAGTAAGAGTCTCTATGCCAACCTCCTCCACTACCTAAATTAAAATTTTTTTCCGAAGATTCAAATATTTTATTTACCATAAGGGTTTGATTAAAAGGTTTTTTTTTAAAAAATTTTATTGAAGATTTGCCATCAATATCAAACAATAAATTTGTAATTTTTTTTTCTAAAAATTTTTCAAAACCAAAAATTCTTATATCATCATTTTTTTTTTGACTAATAATTTGTTTTTGATTTAAATCATCAAATTTATTTATAATTAGCTTACAAACATCATTTTTTAAATTATTGTGGTAAATAATCATAAAAAAATACTCTCATAGAATTAATTTTAAAAAGCAACTTTATTATCTTTTTTTATAACATCTAATTGAATAAACTGTTTTTGATTTTTAGATGTCCAAATTTTTTTTCTATTCAATATTTTAAGAAATTTTTTATGACTATTGCCACTGCCAAAATATCTCAATGGGCTAAAATTAATCTTTTTTGCTTTAAATTTATTTATAAGAGAAGATAAATTATGGAAATTATTTATTGAAAATATAGACTTAAGTTTAGCTCTATTCTTTTGCCTTGAACCAACATCTAAGGTAGGAACCCCATAATAGGGCGCCTCCATTATACCTGAGCTAGAATTACCAACTATAAAATTAGAGTTTTTTAAAAGGGATAAATAATATTCAAATCTCATTGACCGTATTATTCTAAAATTCTTTATTTTTTTTTTTTTAAAAATACGAATTTTATTTAATATAATTTCACTGCCATGGTCATTATTTGGTAGTATAACAACGTAGTTAAATTTAGATTTCTTAAGCACTTTAAAAAGTGAATCGATTTGATATTCAATTTTTGAAATTTCTGTTGTAACTGGGTGAAATAGACAAATCGCATAATTTTGAAAATTAATGTTATATTTTTTTTTTACTAAAGAAATATTTAAATTCTTTTTTAAAATTATATCCACATCTGGTGAACCAATAACAAAAATATTATTATTATTTTCACCCATTTGTAAAAGTCTATTTTTAGCATTTTTATTTGTTACAAAATGTAAATGAGATAATTTTGATATAGAATGTCTTAAAATTTCGTCAACTGTTCCAGAAATTTCACCTCCCTCAATATGTGCAACCTTAATATTATTTAAACATCCGCATATGGCTCCAGCCAACGACTCTACTCTATCGCCATGTACAACAATTAAATCTATATTTTTTTTAGAAAGAAATTTATTAAAACCTTTAATGGTATTGGCTAAAATAATATCCATACTTGAATTTTTTTTTGTATTGTTAAAAATATAACGGTTTTTTATTCTATCTTTGACCATTTCATCTTGTGTATTTCCATATTTAGTCAAATTATGCATTCCAGTTATAAATAAATATGCTTTAAATTTTTTTGTATTTTGTAATTCCAATATTAAAGATTTTATTTTTCCATAATCTGCTCTTGTGCCTGTAATAAATAGAATTGATTTCACTGAATATTCCCTTTTTTTATTTGAACATTAGGTAAGATGTCTTTTTTTATTTTTTTACCTAATAACTTTGAAAAATCTTTTGAAAGAAAATCTCCATTACCTGGTCTTTTTAAACAGATATTTTTTTTATTTAATAAAGATCCTTTTTTAATTAAGATTTTTGAAACAACAGAGGCAAATGCAAAATTCATAGTTATATGTTCCTCATTTATAAATTCTTTCTTTCCTGGCAAAGAAGACGGAATTGACTTTGATGCTTTAATCAATTCTATTAATTGATTTTTATCCATTGAACACGAAATATCTGGACCTTTTCTACTGTGAGTATCTACATAATGTTTTTCAATAATTTTTGCTCCTAGGGTTAAGGCCGCATAAGATGCATGCAGACCAACGGTGTGGTCTGAATAACCAATTATATTATTTTTAAAATGTTTTTGCATAATAGTAATAGAATTAAGTCTGCTTTTTTCTATTGGTGTTGGGTAAACATTCGTACAATGCATTAACACTAAAGGAATTTTTTTTTTGTTAATTAAATTTACTGTTTTAATGAGTTCATTCAGTCTACTCATTCCAGTACTCATTATGATGGGTTTTTTAAATTTACATATATACTCTATCAACTCTAAGTTGTTCCATTCACCAGATCCAATCTTAAACGCTGGCACCTTAAATCTTACAAGTCGATCAACTGCAGCTTTTGAAAATGGTGTGCTAATAAAAATTTTTTTTTTTGATATGATATATTTCATTAATTTGCTCTCATCTATTTCAGATAAAGAACATTTCTTTATAATTTTATAAATAGAATGTTTTGAATTTCCAGGAATAACTTTAAGAGCTTCTAAAGACATTTCCTCGTCAGGTATATGAGTTTGATGCTTTAAAACTTCTGCTCCAGCTTGAATTGCACTGTCAGCTATTGCTATGGCTTGATCCAAATTGCCATTATGATTAATTCCAATTTCTGCAATAATAAGTGGATCTTCACTATATCCAATTTCTCTGTTTGCAATTTTAAATTTCATTTTTTTATTTTTATATATTTTTTACTTAAATGTTTTGCTATCTCATAATCACTTTCATCATCTATATCAATACTATCAATTTTATTCATAGTATAATAACCAGAGTCAAAAAAATTTATTTTTTTATTTTTCATAAAATCACTTGAGTAAAAAATATATATTGCTCCATTAGGAGAATATGTCTTTTTTAAATTCTGTCTATTACTTGTGACAAATTCAGATTTAAAGAATGGATTTAAAGTTTTTTTATCCATAGAAAATGATTTAAAAAAATTTTTATTTTCAGTTACACTCAATAAAGTTTTTAATTTTTTTTTTAAAAAATAATTAATTGAATCATCAATATGATCATTATTTCTAAAAGGTGAGGTAGGCTGGAGATACACAATTATGTAATTTTTTTCTTTATATTTTTCAAGATTATTTTTTATAAAGTCCAAAATTATTGAGTTAGCTGACGCAGAATTAGTACACAAATATTTTTTTCTTTTTATGACATCTACTTTATGCTCTATTCCTTTATTTAAAATCTTATCCGAGTCTGATGATAAATATATTTTGTCAATGAATTTAGATTTCTTTGCATTTAGAATTGCTAATTCAAATAACAACAAATTATTTATTTTTCTAAAATTCTTATTTTTAAGATCCTGAGAATTTTTTTTAGCAGGTATGAAGCCAATTATTTTAATTTTATTTTTTTTCATTGTTAAGTAGATATATTATAATAGAATATTTTATATGCGGACCATTGCAAGAATTGATATTAAAAACCAAGATGTAATCAAAGGTATTAATCTTGAAGGATTAAGGAAAATAGGAAATCCAGAAAATATTGTAAAAGAATACTATTTAAATGGGATAGATGAAATTTTGATAATTGATTCAGTCGCAAGCTTATATGGAAGGAATAACTTATTTGATTTAATAAAAAATATTACAAAAGAAATATTTGTTCCAATTACTCTTGGTGGAGGAATAAGGTCTCTTAAAGACATAGAAAATGCACTAAATTCAGGCGCAGATAAAGTTGCTATAAACTCAAAGGCATTAGAAGATCCAGATTTTTTATCTAAAGCAGTTTCAAGTTTTGGCGAGTCCACTATTCTTGTTAATATTGAGGCCAAAAAGATTTCAGAAGAAAGATGGGAGCCTTATAAATTTTGTGGAAGAGAAAAAACTAATCTTAATTTAATTGACTGGATTAATACAATACAAGACAAAGGCTGCGGTGAAATATTATTAACTTCGATAGATAAAGAGGGAACAGAGACAGGTTTTGATATTGATTTAATTACCAATGTTCATGAAATAATAAAAAAACCTCTAATTGTTTCAGGAGGGTGTGGTAATTTAAATCATATTCAAGAAGTCAAAAAAAGGTTTAAAGATGTTTCTGTGGCAGTTGCATCTGTTTTACATTATAAAATTTTAAAAATTTCTGAAATTAAAAAACTTTTTTTATGAAAAATGTAATTATAGTTGATTATGGAATGGGTAATATTAAAAGTCTCTATAATTCTTTAAAATTTTTAGGATATAATCCAGTATTTTATTCTGAAGAAAAAAATATAAATTCAAATATTTACATTTTACCTGGTGTTGGTGCATTTAATCAAGCGATGAAATTAATAGAAGAGAAAAAAATTTCTAATAATTTAAAAAATTTTGTAAAAAATAAAAATAATCTTCTACTTGGAATTTGTCTTGGTATGCAATTATTTTTTGAAGAAAGTTCTGAAAATTTAGAAACTACTGGATTGGGAATGATTAAAGGTAAAGTCAAAAAACTATCTGATAATAAAAATCATATACTTCCAAACGTTGGGTGGTTTGAAACTAGCATAAAAAATGATCAAGCATTTGGCTACCTTAAAAAATTTGATAAACAGAAGTTTTATTATGTGCATTCTTATATTGCAGAACCAATTGATAAAAAAAACCAAGTTGCAAGTTCTTTATATAATGGTAATAATTTTTGTGCTATGACGGTTAAAAATTCAAATATAATTGGAACTCAATTTCATCCAGAAAAAAGCTCAGAGATTGGATTGGAATTTCTAGATATGTTAATAAAAAATTCAATAAACTAATGGAATAATAAATGTCAAAAAATTTCTCTATGTTTGGGTTGCCTGAAGATGTTATATTCTGCTCAAAATGTGTGATGAGCAATCAAAGGCCTAAAAGTGTTGTTGAATTTAAAAATAGCAGTAATCAGAAATCTGGACTTACCATTGATGCAAATTCTTCAATATGCGATGCATGCAATTACAATGAAACCAAAAAAAAAATTGACTGGGAAAAAAGAGAAAGTGAATTAATTGAATTACTAGATAAATATAGAAAAACTAATGGTTATGATTGCCTAGTGCCAGGCAGTGGTGGAAAAGATAGTGCCTACACAGCTCATATCTTAAAATACAAATATGGAATGAATCCACTAACAGTAACATGGGCTCCTCATTCTTACACAGATATTGGATGGAAAAACTTTGACAATTGGATTAAGGTTGGTGGTTTAGATAATATTCTTTTTACACCTAATGGTAGAGTCCATAGTTTACTCACAAAATTAGCATTTAAAAATTTACTGCATCCTTTTCAACCTTTCATTATGGGTCAAAAAATTATTGGGCCTTTAATTGCTTCAAAATTTAACATTCCTCTTATCTTTTATGGTGAAAATCAAGCGGAGTATGGAAATGCTGTTGAGGAAAATTCAAATCCTAAAATGGATACTAAGTTTTTTTCACAAAAAAATAATTCGGAAATCATTCTTGGTGGAGAAAAATTATCCAGTATTATAAAAAATTACGATTTTAATTTAAATGATTTCGAGCCGTATATACCTCCACCACTGGATGATTTAAATAGTAAAAAAATAGAACAAAGATTTTTAGGCTACTATCTGAAATGGGACCCACAAGAATGTTATTACTATGCTGCAAAAAATACTGGCTTTAGACCAAATACAGAAAGGACCGAGGGTTCTTATTCAAAATATTCAAGTATTGATGACAAAATAGATACATTTCATTATTATCTAACATTTATCAAGTTTGGTTTAGGCAGAGCTTCTTATGATGCTGCTCAAGAAATAAGAAATGAGAAAATTACCAGGGAAGAAGGTGTAAGTTTAATAAAAAAATATGACAATGAGTTTCCAAAAAAATATTTTACACATTTTTTAGAATATATAGAAATGAATGAAGGGGATTTTTCTTCAACTGTAGATAAATTTAGATCTCCACATCTTTGGCGTAAAAAAAATAAGGAGTGGAAACTTTTGCATCAAGTATATTAAAAATTTTACTTTCTTTTAACTTTTCTCTATTTTTAACTTAATATTTGTGATGTTTAATTTTTTTTTTGTCTTTTTGTGTTATATAATCATTAAATGAAACTTACATATTATCTAAAAATAAAACATCTATAAGTAAAATGGATGATATTGATTATAATTCTTTTGATAATAACGGATATTTAATTAAAGAAAATTTTGTTAAAGATAATTATCATTCTGAACTTTTTTATTTATTTTATGATTTAGCGGTCAGTACAATAAAAAGAAATAAAATTAAATTAAATTATGAAGTAAAAAATGTTGATGATATAGATTACAGTAAAGACTTAAAAGCACTTGATAAAATTTTATTAAGTATTTTAAAAGTTGATAATAAATTAATAGGAGAATTATATGATACAGTCACTTATTCTTCTTGTTTTTTGAAAATAGTATCCGATAGTAATGTTGAAGAGTATGCGCGTTCATTACTTGGATTAAGTAAAAGAAATACGATTTATAGTTGGACACATAGGGTAAGAATGGATCCCCCAAAAGATGAAAGACGAACTTATGGATGGCATCAAGAAATTTTTTACACAATACCTGAAACGAAATTTATTCAGACTTGGTGTCCACTTATAAGAGATACTACAATTAAAAACGGAACGATTGAGGTTTGTGAAGGTGCACATAAAGAAGGTATTGCCAAACAAACTTGGAATGACATCGAGGGACGGGCAACACAAATTATTGTTAATGAAGATGTTGTAGCAAAATACAAACAAAAAAAATTACCAATGAAAAAAGGTGAAATTTTATTTTTTGACCCACATATGTTTCACCGTTCTGGACATAATTCTACAAAAGATGAGATAAGATTTTCATTAGTTGGTATGTGGAATGATACTACTCATCAAAAATTTAGAGCACCACAACCTGAATTTAAATCAAGAACAATTTCACCAAAAGATTATTTTAATCAAATACAAAACAGTAACTAAGTCATACTCTTCACATATCGCCTAATTAAGTTTTCAAATATATTTGACATTTTTTCATATCTTTATCAGCGTCAAATTTTCAATATTAAATTTTAACTGAATTTTGTAATCTAGGCACATAGTTTCTACATAGTTCTTTTTTTTGTTTTTGTGATAAAAAATTATTGAGTTGTAATGATTATCATTTATTGAGGGGCGTTTTGTTGCAAAATAAGTTTAATCTGAGTTCTCCATGGACTCTTTGTTAACTTTTAAAAAATAATAACTTAAAAGGAATAATTATAATTATTCTGTGTATTTTTGATTAAGAAAATAAATAAAATAATAATTTTTTATATTTTCAGGTTATCTCTTGGGTCTTGTAAAGATTGTGAAGAATGTTTTTAATATTATATAAAAATCTAACCTATTACTCCAATTATTTAGATACCATACATCGTGCTCCATTCTTTTTTTCATATTTTCATTGCTAGGCTTTTTACCCCTATATCCATTTATTTGTGCCCATCCTGTTAACCCTGGAAATGTTTTATTCCTCTTTAAAAAATGTTTATAAACTTGTGCGTACCTTAAATAATCTTTAACAAATTGTGGCCTTGGACCTACTATAGACATATCTCCTTTTAATATATTCAACAGTTGAGGAGACTCTTCAAAACGTAGTTTTCTGATAATTTTTCCAATTTTAAGCATTTTTTTTTCATTTTTTTTACTTTCAGATTGTCTATTCAATATTTTTTTATAAACCCTTAGTTTATAAACATTAAATCTTCTTCCATCCCATCCTGCACTTTCTTGTAAAAAAAATAAAGGAAATCCATCCTCTATGTAAATCAAAATGGTTATTAGAAGAATTATTGGGGTTAATATAATTAAAAATATAATTGATAAAATTTTATCTAAAAATAACTTTATAAATAAACTTGAACCATAAAATTGTGATGTTTGATAGTTGGTATATGTATATTTATTATTAATCAGATTATCATATAATAATTTGGAATTAATTTTTATATTACTTTTTAGAGAAACTATTATTATATCTACAGAAAATTTGATAACTAAATCTAAATGATAATTTACTAAATTTTTTTCCTCATCATCTAAAATCCAAATTTGTCCAAGTTCATGATATTCAAGTATAACTCTCATATCAGACTTATCAGTAAAGACTGGAATCTTTAAATTAATTCTTGCGTTTTCAAGGGCTTTTTTATCATTACTATTTATAAGACAACATTTATATATATTTACTTTATCTTCTTTTGTTCTAAGAATTTTTTGAATCGATTCTATAGATCCTACCAACATAACATTTCTTTGAATAAGATTGTTATTCATAAGATTGATATAATAAATATCGAAAATCTTTCTAATAAAAAATAAACTAAAAATGATAAAGACTAATAAATAAACATTACTTATATCCATCTCATAATTAATTTTTAATATAAAAAATATGTATAAAGTGAAAGGTATTGTAATAATAAAAGGAATAATATCATTTAGCAAAAATGAAAAAAAATGAACCACATATCTTTTTTTTGTTGTTCTAAAAATAAATGAAAATAAAAAATAAAAAATAGGAAAATATATTGATATGGATAAATATTTTGATTTTTTATAAATATCAAAATTGAATAAATCATAGATTGAATTAAATTCTAAAATTGAAAAAATATATATTAATAAAAAAACTAGAGAACTTTTTAAAAGAATAGAAATATTTATATATAAATTATCATCTTTTTGAAAAATTTTTTCCAGTTTGAACATTGATTACGTTCTATTATAATATCTGGAAGAATAATTATAATTATAATTATAATTGTAATAACTATCTTTCGAAGTATCTAGATCATTAATGATAATACCATCAATTTTTGCCCCTACATTTTGGATTTTTTTTATAGAAGACATAAAAGCTAGAGTCTTAGAGGAGTCTGATCTAATAATAAAAAAATTGTGATCTACTGCTTGAGTAAGTACTAGTGTGTCTGATACTGGTTGGACAGGTGGTGAGTCAACTATCAAATAATCATATTCTTCTTTTAACAAATCAAAAAACTTTTTGATTTGTTCTTTGCTGACAATGTCAGACATATCAAATCTTTTTGCTCCAGAGGTTATAATTTCTAATTTAGTGCCAGGCACAGTAAAAATTGTATCTTTTAAACTTGCATTAGAAGAGATAATTTCACCCAATCCAAATATTTCTTGATCAAATTTATAAAAGCTGTTCAATACAGAAGGTCTTCTAATATCTGCCTCTATAAATAAAACTTTATTATTTTTTTCCAATGATAAAGCCAAATTAAAAGCATAACTAGTTTTACCTTCAGATGGATTACTTGACGTTATTAAATAACTTTTATTCTTTTGGAATTTAGCCTCAATAATAGCTCTAGAAGACCTAATCGCTTCTGAAAAATTTGACTCACTGTCTTCTAAAAAATTTTGTAGGATATGATAACCCTTCTTAATATCTACAACTTTTGGCAAAATACCGATTTGTGGGATATTTAAATGATCTAGGGCCTCTGGTGTTTTAATAACTGAAGAATTCATCTCTCTATAAAATATTAGAGAATAAAATAGAACTAAGGATGAAAGTAAAGCTACAATAAAATTTTTTTTAGGTTTAGGTGAAAATGGTATATTTGCAAGACTTGGTTTTTCGATAATCTGTAATTTCGAAATTTGTAAATTCTGTGCTTCATTGGTTTCTTTTTGTCTTTGTAAAAAAGTTTCATATAGCTTTCTACTACTTTCAACTTCTCTTACAAAATTCAACATGCCTGCTTCCTTTTCTTCTATTATCCTTAGTTCATTTTTTGATATTTCTAAGTTTCTATTTGATGAATCGATAAAATTTATTGTATTACTCAATTCAAAGACTTTTCTTTCAATTACATCTTCTACAATTTTTTTCATTTGCTTTTGTAAACTTTTATCTAATTTGTAGGCCTGTTTAACTTTTGGATGTTTAGTAGTGTATATTAATAATAAAGATTGAATGTTATTTTCGTTTGCAGACAAACTATTTTGAATAGTTGAAATTTCTTTTCTTTTATTAAGATCCTTGATTGCCAAAAGAATATCCATATCTCCGTCAGCAGTTTTTACAGAAGTTAAATCATTCTCATATTTTTGTTTATCTCGTTTTGAAAGCAGAATGTCATTTGAAATAGATTGTATTTCTTTTATTTTTAATTCCTTAACATTTCCTGTGTCCACTAAATTATGCTCTTGTTTATATTGAGCTAAATTCTTATCTGCAACAGCCATTTGGATCCTTAATTCTTTAAGTCTTTCTTTAACTTTTGTATTTGCATAACTCGTTATTTCAATTTTGTTATCCACTTCATAACGTTGATATGATTTAATAATATTTTCTAATGCAAGTTGTGATATTTTTGGATCATTCGAAACAAATGATAATACTAAAACATCACTGTTTCTTATGTTTTTAACTTTAAAATTACTTGTAAGAATAAATTTTATATAATCTTTATCAATAATAGTTTTTTTAGTAAATATTCTACTAAATATATTTTTACTTTTTTGAAGATATAAAGATTTAAATTCAAGTTGATTTTTTTCATCACTTACAATGTATTCAATAACTTCATCACTTTTTAAGATAGCTATTATATTGTTTATTCTATTTTTATCCATAAATCCACCAGTCTCAGAGGTGGAATAAGCTTCATTGATATTTACAATTTTATTTTCTTCTGGAGCTACAACTATTGTTGCTTCACTTAAATACTTCTTTTCTAAATTTAGTGTGAAAAAAAATACAATCATTGACACTAGTAAAGATGCAAATATCAAGAATTTTATATTTTTTTTTGCTATTAATAGAATAAATTTTAAATCAGCTACATCAAATACCTTTAAAAATTCAGCTGCTTTATTATTCATATAATTTCTGTACTAAATGCATCAAGATAATGTATAAAATAAGTAGATAATAAATTTACACTATTATGCTATAACTATCAATTCAATCAATAGATGAAATTTTTGTATAATATAGTTAAAATACTCTTTGTAATATTGTTTACTTATAGTTGTGTATATCTGCCAGGTATTAATAAAGATTTAAAAGAACAAAAAAGTTCAAAAAACATTACTGGATACTACTCGATTAAAGATATAGCTATCAATATTATTGATATTAATAAGCTTAATGAAAACCAAATAAATAATTATAATAAATCTCAAGTTAAAGAACTTAAGTATTCAATAAAAAAATTTTCTAATATTTATAACTACCAATATGCATATGCATTAGGTTCTGCTGATACAATTTCTATTAATTTAACTGATACTAACGATTTAGATGGATCTTATATAATTGGTCCAAATGGTGATATAGATTTACCGTTTGTTGGAAAAATTAAAGTTGAAAATTTAACATTAACTGAAACTAAAAAAAAATTAACTTCAGTTTTAAAAAAATATTATAAAAACTACGATCTACAAATCAAAATAGAAGAATTCAATAGTAGTAAAGTTTACATTCTAGGTGCTGTAAAAAATCAACTTACAATTAATCTTAACCAAAAACCGATAAAATTAATTGACGCCGCCATTCAAGCAAATTACAACCCAAATTCAACAGATAAAAATTATGGAAACAAAGGTTTGTTAAGAAGAGATAATGAAGTTTATAAAATTGATATAAATAAAATTTTTCAAAGTACAGACACCAAAGATAATTTTTACTTAAAAAAAAATGATGTGCTATTTGTTGATAGAAACTCTGAAGCTTTGCATGTTTTTGGTGAGGTGACAAAACCTGGTGTTTATTTTCCAAATATGGATTACTCTTTAACAGAATTAATTTCTAGTGCTGGTATGAATAAATTAACAGCGAATGCATCAAAAGTTTATGTTATTAGAGAGGATTATAATTCTTTCTTAAAAATAAATGTTTTTAAACTTGATATTAGAAATCCTATTAATTTAGTTTTAGGAAAAAGATTTATGCTACAGCCAAAAGATATTGTGTTTATACCCCCAACAGCTCTTGTTAAATGGAATAGAGTTATAAGCTTACTCACTCCACAAACAGACTTATTTAGTTCTTATAATCCAATTATTCAAGAAGGTATGAAATCAAATTCAGCAAATACGACACCCTAAATTTAGTTGTTAACACTATATT
>Ga0115001_10002730_pt1 | contig 13478 bp, 7 predicted proteins | sample ArcticOcean_MG_C_12_FD_89869 | JGI IMG/M metagenome (GOLD analysis project Ga0115001, IMG submission 89869) | Marine microbial communities from western Arctic Ocean - ArcticOcean_MG_CB8_130 | ecosystem: Environmental > Aquatic > Marine > Oceanic | place: Arctic Ocean: Canada Basin | collected... | reverse complement strand
GATTCGACATTGAATACATTTAATGAATTAAAATAAGTGGAGTCTAAGGGACATCTTTATTTTTTTCAATTTATTAATAGTTAAATTTAAAAAAAAGATTCCACAAACAAAAAATTATTCTTGGGGATAATGTCGCGGAGGCGCCCAGAGTGCCTGTTATCTTTCTCTTGTGATTATATTAGTTTTTTGTTATCTCTCTTGTCTGCTTCAAACATTAATAGCTCAATGACTCTTTTTGAAGTAATTTCATAATCAAAATAAGCTGAAACATTTTTTTTAATTTCATTAAAATCAACATGATATTCTATCTCATTAAGTTTAAATAAATAATTCAAATAGAGTTGAGTGTTTCCTATTCCATAACTACTTTTTTTATCAGTAGTGTATCTATAGATTCTACTATCCCAAATAGCATAATCAACAGGATTTATAAAATGTAATAGTTTTGAAAGCCCTACAAGAGAGTTGTTGATTGAACTTTTCAATAATTCTAATTCAGCTATAGTTAATGTAGCTCCATTCTTTGCCTTATTGAGCGACTTTAAAACATCTTCCATATTTTGAAATTTTAACTCTATAATTGTTGGCATCCAACCATATACAAAATGACTTGAAATCACAAGATTGTGCTTGGATATTATACTGATATTTTTAAAAAACTGAATAAATTCAGGATACGTCTTAATATAGGAATCTTCAATGGGTGGGTTAAATTTTAAAGATTCAGAAAGTATATTTTCAAATACTAAATTTTTTAATTCAGGTGTTTTTTTCATTAAATCTCTATAATTATAGTATCGTAAATTTTTGGTATTTGCCCCCATGAATAGCCCCTTTATCACTCTAGGAACTTGAATCTAAAATATTCTTAGATAACATTTTGAGACAAGAAGTATCACACCATTATTAATTCTTTTGAACGTCCTGCTATGTCTTATTTTTAACTAAAAAATCCAATCTCAGGATTATCTAATGATCCAATAACAGTTGTCCTGTCCAATAACATGTTAAATTCTTCACAACTTGTTTCGGGCAGTATACAACAATTATGACATGCGGCTCCATTAACATTATCAGGACCTTGCCCATTAGCTTTACCAATCTCTGAACAGACAGGATCCGCAGAACACCACTCCGCTTCTGCTATTGCATTTTTAATCAATGGTCCTAAATTAGCTTTATTACCCTGTCGTACTAGGCCACCCAATGATCCTTCAGAATCTCCAGATGATGTATATATTAGGATGCCATTCATTCTTGATTCTGGGTCATCACTGAAATATAATTTTTCTCTTAATGAAGATGATCCATAACCACAATCAAAACATAGCTTTTTAATTAGTAAATGAGCAAAAGTATGCATCGCTACAAAGAATGGATTAATGTTTTTATCATCATCTAGAGGTCTGCGTTTACGCATTGATGTATGATATCTTTTCGTAATATCCTCATGTTTGAAACCATATTCTTTTAACCAGTCATCAACTATTTCGTCATTAAACTTTAAGAAAATACCTTCACCGTATACCTCAACTGCTGGCAACCATTTTACTGGTTTGCTTGATAATTCCCTCTTATTTATTTTATTCATTGGGTTAATCCTAGAAAAACCTTTAAATACTCTAGTTTCTTTAAGCTTTTCAATCAAAACTACACAGTCAAAATATTTTTCCAATATGGCTTGATCATAATAGTCTTCAAAAGTTTTTACAAGAGCTTTTAAATCTGAATTTTCAGAATCTCTTCCTTTTAAAATGTACTTATACTCTTCAAATCTTAACTTTAGTTCAGCTGGTAATTCTGAAACTTCATCACTAGCCTCTTTAAGGGCTAGTTCAGCCAAAACTCCAGACAATAATTCTTCTTTTGAAATACATCCATTTACCACAACTGAATGAATTCCCAAAATTGTTGGTAGCATTAGAGTACCATTATCCACCTCATAATAACCCCTTAATTTATCTTTGGTTAATTCATCAATCACTTTATTTACATATTCATTTGAATCTTCTGAAGAACTAGGTAAATATATGGCCGATTGTATTTCAGAAAAATGAACGTTTGATGCTCCTCTAATTAATACTTGTAAATGATTGTTACAATCTTTTGCATTTTTAATTCCTTCAATCCCCAGCCATGGTTTATGTCCTTTACAAAATTGACCTAATGGATTTTTACTCTTATCATTTGAATTTTGTGAATCAAATTTTTGATCATCCTCTGGATTCAATCCAATTCGTGCTAAAGCACTATCAAATACTGACGTATCATCCTTTCTAATATTCATCAACCCCGCCAAAGATCTACGTTCACCACAAGTACATTTCATATTTATACTACCTAAGTCGCCTGAACCACCTCCAGTGTGATAAGAAATCTCATGCTGTCTTCCATCATTTGGAACGACACCATTATGCACCCATTCTTTGAACGGTACATCTTGAATATGACCATAAGGACAAGCTGCAACAAACCTGACCGGATTCATTTTCCATTTGTATCTACTCTTTCCATCCCAGCAAGAAATACACTCTATTTTCTCGTCCGCTTGACTCAGTGGAACTAGAGTCATTCTACCACATTTATGATTTGTACAATAATGCCATCCCGGAAAACGAACTGCCGGTATTTCAAGATAATTATTCTTGTTCCCTGACGTCTTATACTCAAAAGGCTTTACAAAATATTCAACATCTAGAACTTTTTCTAATCGTGATTCCCTAAAGTGTAACTCTTGTTTATCAATACTGTCTTTACCTCTATTAATTTCTCCTTGCTTTATTTTTTCATCCCATAGATTTAAACCACAAACCATTAGAGATAATTCTTTTGGAAAATTGACAATTTGTCCAACTCCAAATGGAGATAATAATTGACTACTTCTAACATTATTTTTTTTACTCATCTTCGTCATTATTTATGTAAGTACTGAGAACAGATTCAGTATCAACCCCACGCATAGATGTAGAAGTTGCAAAAGGAGTTGGTCTAATTTTTACGCCTTCTTTAACTTCTGAGCTACTTGCATACATTAGAGGATAAAAATCTTCGTTATTCAAAATTCCATAATTACCGGCATCACCGTAATTTTGCGGCTCTTGGTTTACCCAAACGTTTATTCTTTTTTTCAATAATTTCATTGTATTTGTAACCTCTTCCTTATCAATGATATCACATCTTTCTTTTATCAATTTCTCAACTATTGGAGTTAATTCATGAAATTCATCTGATATATGTGGGGTCTTAACGAATGTGCCAGCAGAAAAATGACGAATTAAACCAATAAGAACAGCATGTAATCCTCTTTCCCTAGAATTAATAGAAAAAGGCGTGACTGATGTAGGTTCCACATTTGAATAAATTCGGCTATGATACCCTTGAAACTGTTCATAATGTGATTTATCTCTAGGTTTAGAGGGACTATACATTGTGAATATAATGCCTGGACCTGCAGGCACCTCTCTACCTACCCTCGAGCTAGCTTGTATATATTCGGCAGTTGTTTTAGGCTGACCATGAATGAACATCAAACCGAGTCTTGAAATATCTACTCCTGTAGCAACCATATTGGTTGCCAAGCATATATCCAGCGCTTGTGTTTTACCGGAGGTGAATTTAGTCTCTAGTTTTTTAAGAATTACAGGTATTTCCGCTGAAGCAACTCTACTTGTTAACTCTGCTATTCTATTTAAATATCTTCTTTCATTTTTGGTAATTAAGTCTCGACTCTGAATCTGACCTAGTCGCTCAATTATATCGCCATGTACTAAAGATGATGCTCCACCAAGTTCTCTAATACTATTAAAATAACCTAAAAGCGTCCAATAATAATTCATCGCCTTATCATTATTTAATGGCGAAAGCTCTTTAATTCTTTGAAGTACCATTGCATAAGTCCTAACAATTGCAGTTTGTGCAGAAGGATAGCCTGAAGCTAGGATCCCAACATATCTTCTTCCTGGATATAATTGAACACCTCCTTCATCTACTTCATTTAAGGATTTTTCTTCAGAAAACCAGGTATCACCAAAATCAAGACCTTGTGCAGGAAAAATACTTAACTGCTTTTCAGAATTAATTGCATATAAATTTTTAACCTGCTCATACGCTCTGCTTATTGTTGCCGAGGAAGCGATTACTTTAGGAGCAACAAACTCAATTTCATCCGCAGAAATGAATGGAGGTTTAATTTTGTTATAATCATTGCAAAGTGTTTGAATCATTGTTTCGTAAAGCCCAACCATTGTTCCCAAGGGACCAGCTATTAGGTGCAATTCATCTTGAATAATTAATTCAGGAGGACAAATCCGATATATATTGGATGTATCATTTTTTCTAAAACCAAATAAATTACCTGCTTCTTTTTTCCATGGTATCATTGCGAACTTATCAACAGTACCTAACAATAAGGTAGGTGGGTTTTCATAAATAGATTCATCGACTACTTGAAGTGGTAATGGAATATCTGAGTACTCACAAGAACCATTACCACATTGAAAATAAACTACACCGTCTTTACCATCTTTTTTATGAAGTCCTCTAATCCTGATAGATTCACTATCAAAAGTAGTTACACCATCAACTTTACCTATCTGTGTGCCACAGCAAGGGCATTTCATAACCACAAAATTATATTCTTCTTTAGGATCTTTTATCAGCTTATTAAGCTGTGCCCTCGCATCAGAAACCTTATTTGGTGTAGAAGATCCACCAACCCATAGACCAATAGAGATTGGTTCTTCCCCTAATTCTCCAAATTTTAATTCTTCTTCTCGCCGCTTTTTATTTTCTATTCTTATCAAATCGCAAGCGCATATTAAGGAAGCCGCTCTTTCATATTGTTGCGTGGTCAATAATCTAAGTGTGTAGCGCATTAAGACAGTAGTTCCGCCATAGTAATCCCAGTTAGATGTCTTTTTACCTTTTATTCTTCTATAAAAAATATTAAATGCGGTTAACCCCAAATAAGCTTCAGTTTTACCTCCGCCAGTTGGAAACCATATCAAATCAACTATATCTCTTTCATTTGACTTGGAATTAATTATGGACTCTATATTCATTAGAACAAATGCTAATTGGAATGGTCTCCACTTACCATTGTATTTTCCCTTATGAAATTCTTTCAAAGAATCAAATGTTGTCTTTTTTGATTCATCATCTAGATAATCTAATGTTAGGGTCCCGTATCTACCTTTTCCAGTTTTTTGCCATTTCCTAATTTTTGCCTTAGATCTCTGCTGTTGCCAAATCATAGAGCGATTCATCCATCTGAAACACTTTACTAGGTCTGAGTCTTCATCAGCTTTTAATAGAAGTTCAATTCCTTTATCTATTCTTGAAAGTGATATATTACATTTTTCAATATTTGATTTTGCAGCTACTCTGTAATTTTCAAATTCATCACTGTCAGATAATATGTCTTTTTCTTCAATCCATGATTTATACCTTTCTTTTAGAATTTTTAAGCTCTCTTTTGCCTTTTCCCAATCACCTATATCAGAAAGCTCTAACATACTTAAATTAACATGAGCTGTAGGAGCAACTTGAGGGAGATCGTAAACTGGAATTACAGAAGTTTCAACCTGTTTTACTATCTCATAATCGGAACTGTTGTTTTCTTCAACTTTCCATTCTACAGATGTTCCGTGCCCTATAGAGTATACTCTTTTTTTTCTATAAAGAAGGTTTAACTCTTTTTCTTCATTAGTATCAGTTATTAATGTCTTTTCTTTATAAGGCTGAATTAAAGATTCACTATAAGTTGTGAGCGTAAGCTCATTTTGATATAAAATTTTATTTGGATTAGTGCTATCATCTGTAACAGAATGGAGAGCATTTATTAAAACGAATGTATATGTAAGTGAATTTTCTTCTTTGTCATTTGGGGTAGTCCTATCGAATACTCTTAGTTTAAGCCAATCAGAACCATCTGCACTTTCCTTTATTACTATATCATAGGATTTCTTATTCTGTGGAAATAGAGAATTTAGATTTAGTGTTAACGGTTCAGGATTTATTGGCCGTCTTGTCCAATAATCAGAATTAAATGTAGATGTGATTATTTGACCTTCCATATCCAATTGCTTCTTTGGTTTTTTATCTTTTGCTTTATGGTAATAAGCAGAACGAATCAATAATTTTATTTCATCTGCATCTTGAACCCTAAAACGCACAGTAAACCCCATAGCTGATGGCAAATATTGATTTGCCATACCAACGGGTTCTTCCTCTTGTTCAGCACCAGATCCTACGTTAGCTCTTTTACCTTTAATTTCTTCACCTTCATGACCTTCCTCACTATCTGATTCATCATTTGAGTCATCTTTATTTTCTGTGTCTACTTCTTCATTATTTATTGTTTGCTGAGGGTATAACATCCCGGCACCATATCTAGATTTCGGAGAACCATGAACACTGGCCAATAAAATTTCTTCGCCAGTTGTTTCATCCTTATATTTTGAAGCAGGGTCAGGACCAACGATCTCTTTGATAACCGCGTTTACAATTTCGTCTCTTATATTCATGATAATATAGTTTTGGAATAATTCTCTTGAATCAATTGAGTAACAGATTTTTCAAGCTTCTTATCTAACACAATGTACAATTCTTGGGTTGCTCTAGAAATACCAACGTACAACAATCTTTGCATTTGCGTTGAAGAGAGCTCATCAAAATCATAAAGAAGAATTATTGTGTTCTCCAATCCTTTAAAAGCTTGAATTGTACTATGTTTAACACCTTTTTTAATCATCTTTAATACAGGCTCATATTCATTCAAAACTGAGCTTTCTATTCTTTTAGGTGATAATAAAGTTACTTTACTCATTGGTATTCCCCTTTTATCAATATCTAAAAGAATTAATTCGATTTCTTGTGATTGTTTTTTTTGATTAGGGTATCTACAAGTAACTGAATTACCTTGGCGATTTCTGGAAGTATATTCTGGCAACTCTACACCTGTTAACAAGGTGTTCTGTTCAGCAATGGATTTCGTATTTCTACAATTTATTTTTAATGGAGGAAACCTTGTGAAAGATGAATATGAATTAAGTAATTCAAATACTTTTACCGAATCATCTGAATAAATCGCTTGATTAGAAAAATCACCGAACATGATCCAATTCCCACTTCTTATGCCTCCTTTCAATATGGAGTCAAATACTTCCAAGTAATTTGGAGAAATTAAATCTTGGGCCTCATCAAGAATTAGAAAATCCAATTTCTCTTCTTCTTCAATGCTTCCACATTCGATTAAGAATTTCAGGGGCAGCGTTTCCGAAAAGAACAACTCGTGTTTCTCAATTTCATTTGGAGGCTGAGATTCTGTATGGTGAAGCATATACCTGTGTAAAGTTCCACAAAATGCAATGGAGCCTCTGTCAGGACTCATGTGTTTCATTGAATTGGCCAACTTATCCCCTAACCGCTTATTGAAACAAAATAATCCGATATCTAAATTACCGGCAGTCTTACGTGCTGAAATTTCCAAGGCCATTAAAGTCTTTCCTGTTCCTGCCCCCCCCGTGATAAGACATCTAGGATTGTAATTGACAAAGTCTAATAAAGAAAATTGCTCTTTGGTGTAATCTTCGATTCTCGATTCATTATCGATCATTCGATTAATTTCAGAGTAGTTAATGTCAAAATCACCGCGAAGTATGCTGACTAAATCTTCACAGTCTTTTTTCGAGGGTCTTGAGAGATTCACGTCATACCAATGTTTTGTTGAATGTTCTCTATGAGCGGCTTTGCCTAAAGTAGAAATATAAGTGCCTATTGGTAAATTCAATCCTTGCTTAGTAAGTACCTGCCAAGAATGACCTTCAGGCCCAAAATCAATGAAATCAGCCATACTAGTAAATGCTACGCCCGATCCCCATAAAATTCTTTCAAAACGGTTGTGCATTTCCTTTTTATGCTTTATTTTTTTTAGGACATAATTCCTAATTGAATTCATTGTGGCGCTTTGTTGTTCAAATGGCCCTGTTTTTTTGCAGTTAGTTTTCCCATGTCGATTCGTAAAACACCATTCACCATTTTTTCTAGAAATGCCACCATGCTTAACTTCTATGGTGAAAAACCCTTCGTTTGGAACTAAAACTAAAAAGTCTAATTCTCCTGACATGTTTTTAATGTGGTGACTCGTAAAAACAGAGTGAAGGACGTACATTGATTTTGTAGACCCATCTAGTCTAAATTTGCGGTATAAAATTCGCTCCCCTTCTGATTCGAATTCAGTTCTATTATCTGGTATTAGCATAGTATTTTTCTTGTATGATGATATTCGATATCTATAATGGATTGGTCTAAACTTTCTATTGTTTTTACATCAACTGAAATAGTAACACCATTTAATTTTATTTCTATTTCACCATCCAGTATATCGCTAGCATTGACAAACTGTTGAGATATAGTTTTTTTAATTTTATGTGCTAATTGTATTCGATGTCCTTTTATTTTCTTGTAATCATCCTGCAAATCATTTACTTTACTCTCGACCTCTTCAATTGAATTTGAAACTGAAGCTAATATTAATTTCACATTTGCTGAATCAGGCATTATCATATCATCATCAAATAACCAATTTCTAAGGTTTCCCTTTGTGGGTTTAGCATCAAGTATCCCATATTTAATTTTTTCTTTCTCGAACAATTGAAATAATCCTGTAACATTTTGATTACAAGAATCAAATAACTCCATTAATTTTTCTCTCCAAATTTCCAAGTTTTCGTAAGCATTTCTTAATTCATCATTTATCTGGGCTATTTCCTTGTAAAGAGAACGATCCTTTTGGTACTTGAATATTCGTATGCCATTTGATAGCTCTGAAAATTTCTGGTTCACCACTTTAATACTATTCCCACTAGTCTCTTTTTCAGCTAGAATAGAACTTTTTAAAGGTAAAAACATAAAGGAATCATCCTTGAAATTAAGTGTATTGCAATTAACCTTGAAAATGGATTCACCATTCTCATTATCACCGTACCCCTTATATTTAAAAGTATGTAAATAAGTCAAATCAGCTTCTTGTTCTTGCTCAATTTGTACATTAGAATCAATCTGCAGAAAGGATTCAACTTCCTTTGTAAATTCACTCGTTTCTTTTAGTAAAAATTTAGCAGGAAAGTTATAATCTCCAATAATATTATCCGTAAAATATCCTGCAATCAATCTTCTGTATAAATAATTATAAGTCAAAGATCCCTCATGAGGCCAGCATAATATTTCGACGTCAGGAATAAAATCTATACAAACACTATTCAATAAAAACTTACCTGAGTACTCCTGGTATGGGTAGCCGGTGAAAATTAATTTTGATTTCTTCGATGTGGGCAAGTTCTTTTTATCCATCTCGCAAGGGATGTAAACGTGATTTAAATCCAGTGCAGGTAAATGATTAGAGAAAATATTATGCCTTGGATCGTAGTTTTTCGAATTGGATACATAGTCGTACGCTATTCTAATTCCTTTTTCAAAAAGAGCAATCGTTGATTTTGGTAATCCAGCACCTTTTATATCATCAAAAATGTAATTAAATTCTGAAATTAAATTTGTTACTTCTGTCGTCTTACTATATGAGTTTTTCAAAGCATATAATGCTGGATAGAAAAATTTGTAGAATGCTTTTTGTAATCTTTCAAATTCATCTAACTCTTTAATGTTGCTTAGAAGCTCTCCTATCAAAATGTCCAATTCACTGCCTTCCGTGACAGTGATTTTAATTTGCTGCGAAGCATATCGCTTACTTTGGCTCCATAAATCCTCATCAATAAAATTCGATTCAGAAGCACATTTAATTAAATCTTGAATCTTTTTTCGATTCCAGTTAATTCTATAATATTCTGGATTGTTATTAAATAAGTGATTATAAAATTCTATGTCACTTACCTTCGCTACATTTCTATTTGAAACAACAACAATAGGGATCTTCAGGGCTAAGAAACCATTAATCGTTTCTGGGTATCCATTTATTTGGCTAATATCATTAAGAACTACAGCTTTCAGTTTTGTCGGCAGTGACTCCTGAACACCCGGGAACTTCTCTAGTACAAATTTCAATTGTTCTTCATACTCCCCTTGATATTCTTCAATAAATGATAAGAAGTTAATTTCAAAATTTTCAGATATTCCACCATTATTATTTAGCATTTCGATAAATGTTAAAACAACTTCTCTAACCTCGGAATCTTCATTAACTAATTCAGAAAACTTAATAAGCGTTTTCTGAAAGCGTTCATAGTTTAACTGAATGTCTTTATTAAAAAAATCAGTATACCCGTTTAAATCTGGCTTAATGACGAGGTTTTTATCTAGTCCAAAAGTTTTAGATAATTTTTCTTCATACAAAATTGAATCATGAAGTAATTCAGTAAATGACCTTACATTACCCCTGCCAGAAATGAGTAACACTTTTGAATCGAGATTATTTTGATTAATTATTTCCGGATCATTAGGTACTAAAATTTTTGAAATCGAGTTTCTTTGGGATTTTAGTTCATAATAGTTTTTTGCAAATTTCTTCTTAAGACTTAGTGCTCTATGATTTTTAACCTTACTTAGCCTCGGCCTAAGTCTAAAATTTATAGGGATTCCTGCTTGGTCTTTGAATTTTAAAAATATTTTCTTTTTTGTAACTCTCTCTACTTGGGCTATAGATTTAAATATTTTCACCTTTTCTCCAACATTGAATTGAACACCATCGACAACATTGGTAATATGATCTTCTAGAAATGCATTTGTTAAAACAATTATTGATAACCAAAGAGCAGCTCCTTTTTTTTGAGGAAAGCATGAGATAAATGGCGCTCTCTCGCATTTATCGGTATATATTTTATCACAATAATCTAGGACTATACCACCACTTAACTCCATTAAAGGGCTAAAGCTATATTTACCTAAGGTTAGGTGATTTTTATTATTAAGAGCCGATAGAATTTCTCTCATTGCGTTGATTTAAAAATTCCATGAACAATCTTTGCTATCTGATATGCTAAATAAGGCGGTACAGCATTTCCTACCTGATGATACTGCGCAGTCCTAGGTCCGCAAAACAAATAATTATCAGGAAATGTTTGAATCCTAGCAGCTTCTCTTACAGTTAAGCTTCTGCATTGATTAGAGTCATAATGAATAAAATAATGACCATCTTTTGAGATGTGACTTGTCACAGTAGTTGCAGCACAATTTGGCATTTGAACTCTAAATCGGTCTGCAAACTTTCCGCTTTTAGCACTAACATGATCAGGCAATAATTCCGTGCTATGTTCTTCATAATCTTTTAACCTAGGAAAACGCTTATTCTTCTCTGCATATATACTTGCAAAAAGATAACGTTTAAGATCTTCCATCATATGTGTTCTTGTTTGGTGATTACAAACCCCATCAAGTTTTTCATCCTGATACCATTGCTGTAAAGGGTTATTCTCTTTTGGAGTTGAACATTTTATGAATTCTGAACCAGTACCATCCATAGATGATTTAATTGCACTCAACTTCTTATTTGACTTAAATCCTTTCCAAGAGTATATTTCCTCTCGATAATTAGAAATATTTTTTTCCCAATTTTCGTCTGAATCTATTTCTTTTTTATAAATTCTTTTCTTCTTTCCATTAATTGTTGTCTCACTAGAGATTATTGATCTCCCTAAACCACTTCTTAGTTTTGGTAAATCATCAATAATACTTTTTAAACTAACCTCTTGCAGCCCTTTAGTTAAAATTTTTGGCACTACTTCGATATCTTCTCTAATTCCAAGCAGAATTACCCGATGCCTTTTCTGAGGAAGATTGAAGTTCTCAGCTTGAATTAAGAAATCTCGATTATCTTTATATGTAGGATTTCCAAAAACATCAATACCCTTAGACTCTGAAGACAAGGAATAAACCTTGTATTTAGGTGAATTAGTTTTTTCAAAAACGGAAGATGGATCTTGAAGATCATTTAAAATACAATCAAACATCTTTTCTCCATTTACCTCTGCTGACAAAAGACCCTTTACGTTTTCCATTACAAATACTGCTGGATGGTGCACTGCAATTATTCTTAGATATTCTTTGTATAAGAACACCCTATGATCTCCTACCTTAATACCTCCAACCCTTGATCTTCCCGCCATAGAGTAAGCTTGACATGGTGGACCTCCAATTAAAAGCCAATCTTTAGTAGATTTTAATTGATCTTTAATTAACTTATCAACTACTTTGGTAGGCCATTTATCAGAACCTAATTCTATCAGTCTAGCTTCTTCTCTCGCTATTGTTCCTTCTTTAAAAAAATCTAACATTTTGTCAATCAGAATTTCTCTTTCAGACAAATCGGTTTCCCTTAACGCATCATAGTATTCCTTTGGTACTTGTTTGTTATTTTTGACAAACTGCCTGAAGAAGCTCCTTAATGTTAAAGTTTTATGTGCATTAATATCTTTTTCTATCGAAAGTTTAATGTCAAAAATAGAATTACCTTGGTCATTTTTAAGTGACATAAAACCCTCACCAAGCCCTCCAGGGCCAGCAAATAAATCTATAATAGGAATTGTATTTGAAGAACTCTTTTTTTTCATTATTCTTTTTCAATCTTAAAGATAAAAAAAAAAGGCTAATAAAAATCCTTTTTTATCTTTATTATTTTTATTTATTTTGGATAAGCCCAGTTATACCCTGCGCAACTTTGCCACTCACCTCTGCATACTTTAGCAATACTTATCTTATTAAAATCAGTAAGTTTTAAAGCTTCAGAAACAGATTTATATTTAGTTATAAATAGAAGATACACTTATATCCTTTCTTTCCTCAACAAAACCAATTTGTTACTTGATCTTATCAAGTAAGGTATTCTGAGCAACTAATGCTTAAAATTGATGCTTTTTAATCCATTTTAAGGATGCTAAAATTCACAAAGGAACAAACGATTGTTTTCAATGGAAAAAAAAGGGGTAAAAAAGGTATTAAAAACTTAAAAATTATCAAAAATGATAAGCACATACAACCAAAGGAAAACCTCAGTAAAATCAATAGGCCACTTGACGATACTATGCAAGGTTTTCAATGAAACCAATGCTTAAAATTCATTGACTTTAATCGATTTTAAGGATGCTCAAATTCACAAAGGAACAAACGCTTATTTTCAATGGAAAAAAGGTATTAAAAACTTAAAAATTATCTCCTAGAATAATTTTGAAAAATAAAATTCTTTTTTTGACAATTATTTTCATTGTTTTCCATTGAACTTTTAATGAGTTTGATCCTTAAATTTTTATTAAAAATCATCAAAAATGATAAGAACATACAACCAAAGGAAAACCTCAGTAAAATCAATGAGCCACTTGATGATACTATGCAAGGTTTTCAATACAACTAATGCTAAAAGTTCATTGATTTTAAGGATACTAAAATGCACCAAGTAACGAGCTGTTGTTTTCAATGAAAAAAGGAGTGAAAAAGGTATTAAAAACTTAAATATTATCTCCTAGAATAATTTT
>Ga0115001_10002729_pt1 | contig 13478 bp, 17 predicted proteins | sample ArcticOcean_MG_C_12_FD_89869 | JGI IMG/M metagenome (GOLD analysis project Ga0115001, IMG submission 89869) | Marine microbial communities from western Arctic Ocean - ArcticOcean_MG_CB8_130 | ecosystem: Environmental > Aquatic > Marine > Oceanic | place: Arctic Ocean: Canada Basin | collected... | reverse complement strand
TGAATATTCTTCCATTTTTCATAGCCTGTTTGAGGCACTCTAAGAGGCTGACATATTCTAACTGCTCTTAGAGCGCTCTCAGCTAATATCTTATAAAATTTTTGTCCTGGTCTATTCATTCTTTCATGATCTAAAATTTCAGATCTACTTATAGTTCCATCTTGTTTCAGTTCTAATTTAATTCTAACTAAAAGATCATCTTCATAAGGTAGTCCAAGAGGAACTGTCCAGCAACCGAAGATTTGGGCTCTTAGTGCGTCTTCTTCTGAAAGTGTCAGTCCAGTAGCAAAAGAGTTTTTAACACTACTTTGAGTAAGTCTATTATCGATTTTTTCTACTTTTGAACTTTCTTCTTTAGCTTTATCAATTAATGCGGCTATTTGATTAGTATCAATAATCTCTTTTTTTTCAAATTCAGAGGCCTGTCTTATCTCGGGTTTTATTTCTTCTGGATTTTGTTTTTTTTTAATGAGTTCTTTTTTTTCATCTTGCTCTTTTGGTAAAGGAATTCGATCTGGTTTTTCTTTAGCTTTAGCTGCGGGTGGTGCCTGTTCAGAGACTACTCTTTTTTCTTCTTCTTTTACTTTTTCAATTACTTTTCTAGCTTTTGGGGCAAACGGAATATTAGTTTCATCTGAAATTTGAATTAACTCAACTGATATAATTGGTGGTAAATCAACTGGTTGCCTAATCATGAAGGGTAGACTTAATACAGTCAATAAAATCATGATCGCATGAAAGGATAAAGAGTAAATTAAACTTTTTGTCATTTTTCATTTAATTCTTATAAGGCTCTGATATAAGTGCTACTTTTGAAAATCCAGCGCCCGATAAAGTTCCCATAATCTCTAAAACTCTTCCATAATTAATATTTTTATCACCGCGTACATATATTCTTGTATCAGTTCTATTTTTTGCAATAGCTAATAATTTTGGAATTATTTTTTCAGAAGAGACTTGACTCTCTTGTATAAAAATTTCTCCTTTAGAGTTAATTGAGACAGTTAAAGGTTCCTGGTCATCTGGTAAAGAATCTGCTGCAGATTCTGGTAAGTCAACTTGTACTCCTACTGTTAGTAAAGGAGCAGTAACCATAAAAATAATCAACAAAACTAACATCACGTCTACAAACGGAGTAACATTAATTTCACTCATCGGTTCGTTCCTAGAGCGATTAAGTTTAAAAGACATAATTTAGATTATAGATAAAAATCGTTTACAAAAATTTTCAATTCTTGAACTGTATCTTTTGGAGTCGCTGTTAAATTTGTTGTAAGCTACAACAGCTGGAATAGCTGCGAGCAAACCTAAGGCAGTTGCAAACAAAGCTTCGGCAATACCAGGAGCTACAATTGCTAAACTGGTATTTCTTGAGATCGCAATTGATTGAAAAGAATTCATAATTCCCCAAACAGTTCCAAACAAACCTATAAAGGGGGCTGTAGAGCCAATTGTCGCTAAGAAAGTAAAATTTTTTTCTATTTCTTTTATTTGATTATCCGTAGCGATTTCTAAAACTCTCTCAACTCTTGCGCTTTGGATTGCACTTGATTTTGATTTTGTTTTTATTAACTCTCCCATAGCTTGTTGAAAAATTCGAGTTAAAGGATCGTCAGACTTTACTGGTAAATTGCCATGCAAGCTCTCTGCTGATCTTGCCTTCCAAAATTTATTTTCAAATTCTAAGGTAGATAAATTAATTTTTTTAAATAATTTGTATTTATCAAATATCAGGGCCCAAGAGTATATTGAGCTTGATAATAAGAGTATGATTACAAATTTAACGACATAGTCTGCACGTAAAAAAAGCTGCCAGAGAGAGAAATCATTTACTCCACCTAAACCAACTACTTGGGATGCTATCTGTTGTTCCATGTTAGTGAATTACTTATAGAATGTGTCATGAATTTGACCACTTATTGCTTTTAATATTAGTTAAAGTTCACTTTGAGTCTTCTTTGAACCTTGTTTCGCTATAATAACGGGCAATTAAGATGGCATCAGACTTATTTACATCTTTTTTTTTTTGATAAATTTTCTGCAATCGAAGGATACATTTCAATTACTTTTGTTCTGCTGGCATCCTTAGAAGAGTTAATGAGTTCAAAATGTTTTTTCCATTTTGCAGGCCTAACAAAGAAAATAGGTAAACTTAAAGCGGCGCAGATACCTTTAATTGCTCCAAAAGTTTGACCAAAATTAAACATGCTGGTTACCCCTTGACCTGGCATTGCATTTACTTGTTCTACTACCATAACTGTATCTTCAATATCTTCGATATTATCTTTGATAATTTGAGCTAAAAGAGCACTGTTTAGTTGTCTTTTATTTTTTTTGCCATCTGACATAACAGGCATATCAAACATTTCTTTTACTTTATTGTTCTCAAGGATTGCAATTCCTCCGCTTAATCCTGGATCTATTCCAAATATTCGCATAATTAATTTGTATGAATGTTGCAGTTTACAAATGTATTTTGCACGTCATCGTCCTCTTCTAAATTTTCTAACATTTTAACAACTGAATCATTTTCTTCTTTGGAAATATCTAAATAAGTTTGTGGTCTCCACTCTATGCCAGAATAAAGAAAACTATCTATATTTTTTTCAATTTCACTTTTTATTTTGTAGAAATCATCTCTTTCTGTTAAAATTTCATGATATTCAGAGTTGCTAGCACAATCCTTAGCGCCAGCAATGATAGAAATCTCAAGTATTTTATCATCAGCAATTTTTTCTTTATTTATATGTAAAACTCCGCATGAGGAAAAATAATGTGTTGTAGAGCCTGTTTCGCCTAATCTTCCTCCGCTCTTTTGTAAGATAGTTCTAATGTTAGAAGCAGTTCTGTTTTTATTATCTGTTAAAGTTTCAATAATTAAAGCAACATTGTAAGGGCCAAAACCCTCGTATCTTAGATTTTCATAGTTTTTATTTATATCAATTTCAGATTTACTAACTGCACGAGAGATATTTTCTTTAGGCATATTAGCTTCTTTGGATGCTTGAATAGCAGCTCTTAATCTGGGATTGCTGCTTGGATCTTTTGCGCCCAGTTTTGCTGCAACTGTAATTTCCCGAGATAATTTAGCAAAAATTTTAGATCTTTCTTTATCCTGTTTTCCTTTTTTGTGTTTAATTCCAGCCCAATGTGAATGACCTGCCATATCAATTATTTAAAACTCCTCCGTATATAAATCTGTCAACTTTAATCGCTAAACCTGTTGTGAGATCAGCCTCAACTATTATCCCAGATAAAGTTGATTGACCCTCGGCGGGGAAATGTCTTTTTGCTTTATTATCATTTAAAAATTTCATAATTGAATTTTCTTTGTTCATTCCAATTACTGAATTATAATCTCCACACATACCAATATCTGTTTGATAAGCTGTACCATTATCTAAAATTCTTGTATCAGCTGTAGGAACGTGAGTGTGGGTACCGACAACTGCTGTTGCTTTACCGTCAAAATAATGTCCCATAGCCATTTTTTCACTTGTGATTTCTCCATGTAAATCTACTACTATAAAATCAGCTTGTTCTTTTAGTTTAATTTTATCTTGTAAATTTTTCGCTGCAATAAACACGTCTTCTGTTTTTTTCATAAAAACATTGCCCATCAAATTGATAACAGCAACTTTATGTTTTTTATTTTTAGATAAAAAAATCCCAAAGCCATTACCAGGTGAACCTGCAACTAAATTTTCTGGCCTCAGCAACCTTTCTTCTTTGTTAATAAATTCTGAAGTTTCTTTTTTATCCCAAATATGATTGCCAGAAGTTACTACATCAACACCAAGATTAAATAATTCATTTGTAATATCTTGAGTTATACCCTTTCCATCCTCTGAAGCGTTTTCTCCATTTACAATAGTAAAATCTATGTTGTTATCCTTAACAATTTTTCTTAAATTTTCTTGCAAAGATTTTTTTCCAGAGTTTCCCATTAGATCTCCAAGAATCAAAATTTTCATTTCTTTAAGCCTTTTTCAGTAAGAATATAGTCTAATTTAATATCTAAATTTGATACAGGAAGTTTATTATATTTTTGAAATGAAAATGCAACGCCTATTGTGGTTATATTTTTTTTAGTTTTCAAATATTTATTTAAAAATCTATCGTAAAAACCCTTGCCATAACCCAGTCGATTATTATTATTGTCATAAGCTAAAAGTGGAATTAACATAAGGTTAGGAAAAGAGATTTTACTCTGCAAGCTTGGTTCTAGCATGCCAAATTTGTTCACTTGTAGAGGATCTAAATACTTCCATTCTACAAAATTCATTTGATTATTTTTTTTTGTAATTGGAAGGAGTGTTTTTATATTTTTTTTTTTTAACAATTCAAAAATAGTTAAAGTATTAACTTCGTAATTTGAAGGGTAGTAAAGTGAAATAATATCATTATTATTTTGTTTGTTTTTTTTTAAAATTTTTATTAAGGGATTAAAAAATTTTGAAGTGATTTCAAAATATTTATCTTTCCTGTTAGCTAATGCTTTTTTTCTAATAGCAATTTTTTCTTTCATTACTGGAGTTCAGATTTTGACTCAGCATTATCAATTATATCTTGCAAAGATTTTGTAGTTTTATCTAATATAGATTCGTATAAAGAATTGCTTGCTTCAATTGTAGTTTTAAACTTGTCAATTTCATTATTTAAATTTTTTATTTCAAAATCTTTTTTCTCTTTGTATTGAATGGCTAAAGATTTCATTTCTAAAAATTTTTTAGATATTTCCTCTAGTTTATTTTTTTGAAGATCTACTTTTTGTTTTAAATTAAAATAATCATCTAAAATTTTTATTGTAGTGATTAAAAGTAATTTATTTTCTCCAATGTTTCCAAGTTGATCTTTGAGCTCAATGTATTTTTTGTCTAAAAAACTTGTAAGTTTTTTTAACGACTCTTCTTGTCCGTCATCACAAGAAAGCAGATAGTCTTTATTGTTAAATTTGATATTTATGTTTGCCATTTATCTATTTCTTCAACTAATTGTTCGGTCTCCTGACTCAGGTCATCAATCTCTTTGCTAAATTTTTCTTGTAATTCTGATTTCTTGCTTAACTCCTCTTCTAAGCTTGCAATTTTATTTTTTAAATATTTATGTTCCCTTAAAAGTTCAATATGTTTTTTTTCAAGTACATTTTTTTCATTTAAAAAGTTATCTCTCTCTATTTTCAATTTTTCTGAGCCGATAGAGTCATGTGCATAACTCTTTGAAAGATTGCCTAATTTCTCAATAAGACTGTTTAAATTTTTTTCTTTATTTGCTAAATTATTCATTTAAATCATATTATTAATTCATAAAATTAAATCTACAAAGGTTTTATAATTTTGACTACAAATTTAAATCAATTAGCGAATGCAATAAGGTTTTTGTCTATTGACGCTGTGCAAAAAGCTAATTCTGGCCACCCTGGTATGCCTATGGGTATGGCAGATGTTGCAGCCGTACTATTTAAGGACCATTTGAAATTCAACCCTAAAAATCCAAATTGGATTAATCGAGATAGATTTATCTTATCTGCTGGGCACGGTTCTATGCTGCTTTATTCCTTGCTGTATCTAACGGGTTACAAAAAATTTTCTATTGATGATCTTAAAAACTTTAGACAGCTTAAATCTATTTGTGCTGGACACCCAGAGTACAAAGAAAATTCTGGAATTGAAACAACAACCGGGCCTTTAGGTCAAGGACTTGGAAACTCTGTAGGTTTAGCAATTGGGGAAGAAATATTTAGAAAAAAATTTAGTTCAAAAATTATCAATCATAAAACCTACGTTATTGCTAGCGATGGAGATTTGATGGAAGGCATCAGTCACGAGACTATGAGTTTAGCCGGACATTTAAAATTGAAAAATTTAATAGTTTTTTTTGACAATAATAAAATTTCAATCGACGGCCCTACTTCACTGAGTGTCTCGGATAATTATAAAAAAAGATTTGAGTCTTATGGATGGAATTTTATTGAAATAAATGGTCATAACTATAAACAAATTTCTAATGCTATAAAGAAAGCTTCTAAATCAAATAAGCCAAACATTATATCTTGTAAAACGATTATTGGTTTTGGATCACCTAATAAATCTGGAAAATCTTCTTCCCATGGTTCGCCACTAGGAGATGATGAAATTACACTAGTTAGAAAAAAATTAAAATGGAATTCCGAACCTTTTGAAGTACCTAAAGATATTTTGGAGTCTTGGAGAGATATAGGAAAACAAGGAATAACTTTAGAAAAAGAATGGTCAGATTCTTTAAATAAAAAAAATTCAAAAATAAAAAAAGAATTAGAGAAAATGTTAGATAATAAAAATTTGAAAAATTTAGATCAACTAATAAATTCTGAAAAAGAAAAATATTTTAAAGAAAAACCTAAAAAAGCAACAAGAGAATGTTCCTCTCAAACAATTGAAGTTATTTCCTCTTTACTTCCAGAGCTAATAGGTGGTTCAGCTGATTTAAGTGGTTCCAATAATACAAAAACTAAAAACTCAAAAGTGATTTCTTCTAAAGATTTTGATGGAAACTATATTCATTATGGAATTCGAGAACATGGAATGGCCGCTTCAATGAATGGTTTGGCTTTGTATGGTGGTTTAATTCCATTCGGTGGCACCTTTTTGATTTTTTCAGATTATTGTAAACCTTCAATAAGGTTATCTGCATTGATGGGATTAAAAGTAATTTACATTTTTTCTCACGACTCAATTGGTCTAGGAGAAGATGGGCCTACTCACCAACCTATCGAACAACTTGCAGGACTAAGAGCTATTCCAAATTTAAACGTCTTTAGACCTGCAGATATAAATGAAACTTTAGAATGTTGGCAAATTGCTTTACAAAGTAAAAAAACACCAAGTGCTATTGCGCTATCAAGACAAAAATTACCATATATTAACCCTTCTTTTTCAAAAGAAAATAAATGTGAGTTAGGAGCTTACGTAGTTAACATTACATCTCAAAACTATGTGGTTAATTTAATAGCTTCTGGATCAGAAGTTGAAATTGCATTAGAAGCTCAAAAAAAATTAAAAGAAATAAATGTAGACTCAAAAGTCGTCTCTATGCCTTGCCAAGAATTATTTGATCAACAGAATAGCGCTTTTAAAAATGAAATTATCGATAAAAATATTCCAGTTATTACTATTGAAGCGAGTAGTGTTTATAGCTGGGAAAAATACTCTAGTCATAATATGGGTATTAAAACTTTTGGGGAAAGCGCCCCTTATAAAGAAGTTTATAGTCATTTTAACCTCACAAGTGCCAAGGTAGTAGAGCTTGCTAAAAAGATTATTAAACAATAGTTTTCAAAAATAACTATGTCAGGAATAAAATACTTTCCTCAAGACCTAAGTCTTGAAAATAAAACAATCATTTTAAGAGTTGATCTAAACGTTCCTATTGTAGAGAAAAAAATTCAAGACTTTACAAAAATTTCATTAATTTTACCTTTTTTGGAGGAGTTAATAAAAAAGAAATCAAAAATAATTGTGATAAGTCACTTGGGTAGACCAAAAGGTTTGAGGAACACAACTCTATCTTTGTTACCTGTCTACAAGCACTTAAAAGAAAAGCTAAACACAAACATGTATTTTTATACAGGTGAAATTAATGATGAGCTTAATTCCAAGTGTTCTTATCTTAAAAATAGCGAAGTCCTTTTAATCGAGAATATCCGTTTTTTTAAAGAGGAAACAGATAATGAAGAAAATTTTTCTAAAAAAATTGGTAAACTGGGAGACATATATATAAACGATGCTTTTTCTTGTTCTCATCGAAAGCAAGCTTCAATTCATGGAATCACTAAGTTTGTAAAAGTTGCTTATGCAGGACCTTTGTTAAAAAAAGAAATAACTGCAATAGACTCGGTGGTTAAAAATAAAAAGGAACCTATGACATGCATTATTGGGGGGTCAAAAATCTCAACTAAAATAACTGTCATTTCTAATTTAATTAAAAGTGCGAGTAACATTATAATTGTTGGTGCAATGGCTAATAATTTCTTAAGATATAATAATTACGAAATAGGTAAGTCTTTGAAGGAAAACAACTCTTCTGAAATAATAAAAAAAATAATATATGAAGCTGAAAAAAGTAAATGTAAAATAATAATCCCCGAAGACTGTATAGTTTCAAAAAGTTTTGAAGGACACGCGGTTGCTAAAGATCTTAAATCTATCGAAAAAGATGATATTATCTTAGACGTTGGGCCTAAAACTTTAAAAACTATTGAAAAAATTATAGATAGTTCCAATACTGTTATGTGGAATGGTCCAGCAGGTTACTTTGAAAACAAAAGTTTTGCTGTTGGTACAAATTTTATAGCTGAAAAAATTTCAGAAAATACTGAAAAAAAATCTCTAGTATCTATAATAGGTGGTGGAGATACAGTTTCGGCTATCAATAAAAGTGGTCTTAAATTATCTTTTACCCACTTATCAACAGCAGGTGGAGCATTTTTAGAATATCTTGAGGGAAAAGACTTGCCTGGTCTTAGTGTTTTAAAATAAATATTTGCCATGGATTTAGAAGAAATAGCTAAAAAAATGTGTGCCAAAGGCAAAGGTATTTTAGCTGCCGATGAAAGTACTGGCACAATGGATAAAAGATTAAAAAGTGTTGGTGTTGAGTCTACAGAAAAAAACAGATTGCATTTTAGGGAAACCCTTTTCACTTCTGATGCAATGAAAAATTATATTGGTGGGGTTATTTTATTTGATGAAACTATCAAACAAAAAATGAATTCAGGAATTTCTGTTTCTGAGTTGCTAGAAAAAAATAATTCTATAGTTGGAATAAAAGTTGATAAAGGCGCCAAACAATTAGCGGGCTCGCCAGAAGAAACAGTAACTGAGGGTTTAGATGGCTTAAGAGAGAGATTAAATGAATACTATAAACTTGGAGCAAGATTTACGAAATGGAGAGCGGTTTATAACATCGGAGGCAAACATCCTTCAGCTCAAAGTATAAAATCAAATGCACATGCTTTAGCTAGATACGCTGCAATGGTTCAAGAAGTAAACATGGTGCCAATTGTTGAGCCGGAAGTTTTAATGCACGGCGATCACGATATTGATACTTGCTACAAAGTAACAACCAATGTTTTAAATGAATGCTATAACCAATTAGCGGTTCAAAAGGTATCGCTTAAAGGAACTGTTCTAAAACCTAACATGGTTTTACCAGGAGTAAAAAGTGCTAAAAAAGTAGCTTCAGAAGAAATAGCAAAAAAAACTCTGGATTGTTTAAAAAAAAATGTTCCTAGTGAGGTGCCGGGTATCGCTTTTTTATCTGGAGGCCAATCAGAACAAGAGGCTTCAAAAAATTTAGATTCAATAAATAAAATAAATGATACAAATTTCCTCATTACTTTCTCTTATGGAAGAGCGTTACAACAAAGCGCTTTAAAAACATGGTCAAAAGAAATGAGTAACACAAAAGTGATTCACGATGTTTTTAATCACAGAGCAAAAATGAATAGTCTGGCTTCTAAGGGTGAATGGTCACAATCTCTAGAAACTTGAAGCGCTTAGTTTACTTAATATCACCAAATAAAATTTATTCAAACTTTTATATTGATCTAAATAAAGTTCTAGCGTCAAAAAAAGTTTCTTTTTTTCAATTAAGATTAAAAAAAAATACATCAAATGAAATTATTGAAATCGCAAAAAAAATAAGAACTATAACTAAAAAACATAATGTAAAATTAATTATCAATGACAGTTCTGTAATAGCTAACAAAGTAAACGCAGATGGATGTCACTTGGGTCAAGCAGATGACTCGATAGAATTAGCAAGAAAAAATATTAAAAAAAAAATTATAGGCATTACTTGTCATGGTTCTAAAAAAATCGCTTTAGCAGCTTATAAAAATAAATGTGACTATGTTGCTTTTGGCTCTTTTTTTAATTCTAAACTTAAGTCAAAAGCAAAAAAAGCAAACCTAAAAATATTACCCTGGGCAAAAAAAAATATAAAAAAGCCAATAGTTGCAATAGGTGGGATTACAGATAAAAATTATAAGAAAATAATAAATTATGGTGTTAATTATATTGCAATATCAACTTTTATTTGGAATAACCCATTTTTAAAACCAGAAACTGCAATTAAAAAATTTAAATAAATGAAAATCACAGCTGTAGAAATCAAACCGGGAATGATTATTGAGTACAAAAATGATTATTGGAATGTTTTAAAAGCTCAGCATGTAAAGCCAGGAAAAGGCGGAGCATTTAATCAAGTTGAACTTAAAAGTGTTACAAAAGGAACTAAATTAAATGAAAGGTTCAGGTCCAGTGAAACTGTTGAAAAAGCTGAAATAGAAGAAAAAAAATTTAATTTTTTGTATTTAGATGATAAAAATTGTCATTTTATGGATAACAAAACATTTGAACAAATTTCTATTTCAAAAATCATAACAGAAGAAAAATTTAAACTATTAAAAGAAAATTTAGAAGTCACTATTTCTTTTATGGATGAAAAGCCGTTATCTCTTAATTTACCTAACAGTGTAGAGTGCATTGTGGATATAACAGATGTAGCTATAAAAGGTCAAACAGCTGCCTCTTCTTATAAACCTGCTACTCTTGATAACGGAATAAAGATAAATGTCCCACCTTTTATCGAATCTGGTGATAAAATTATTTTAGATACAAGAACGCTAGAGTACGTTAAAAAAATTAATTAATGAGACATAGTTCGCCTCGGATGACCGTGATTTATAATGCTTGCATGAAAGCATCTAAATCATTGATAAGAGATTTTGGTGAAATTGAAAAACTTCAAGTTTCTTCTAAAGGACCAGGTGACTTTGTAACTGCTGCTGATAAAAGAACTGAAAAGATAATCATTGAAGAACTATTAAAATCTCATCCAGATTACGGTATATTGAGTGAAGAGATTGGTGAAATCAATAAAGAAAATAAAGATCATAGATGGATTATTGACCCAATAGATGGAACGCTTAATTTTTTAAATGGAATCCCCCACTTTGCAATTTCGGTGGGTTATGAAGAAAAAGGTGAAATAGTCTGCGGACTAATATTTGATCCAATAAAAGATGAAACTTTTTTTGCAGAAAAGGGCTCTGGGGCTTTTTTTAATAATTCTAGAATTAGAGTGTCTAAAAAAAATAAATTAAAAAATTCAATTTTAGTTACTGGCGGCCCAAAGTTTAATAGCCCAAAAAAAGATGATATTTTTCAAGAGTATATTAAAATTTCTAAATTAATAGATGCTCCTATTAGAAAATTTGGTAGCGCAGCTCTTGGAATGAGCTATGTTGCTGCAGGAAGATTTGATGGTTATTGGGAGTGGGAATTAAATTATTGGGATATTGCAGCTGGCATAGTAATTTTAAAAGAAGCTGGAGGATTTATTGAATACTTAGAGCCTGGGTCTACAAAGGTGAATATTCTTGCCACAAACTCAAATATTCAAGATGAACTTAAAACAGCTTTGATAAAGAAAAATATTGAGTAAATTAATCTTATAAGATAAAAGATCATCCATGAAAAAAGAAATACACCCTAATTATCACAAAATTAAAGTTGTGATGACAGATGGAAGCGAATTTGAAACAAGATCTACTTGGGGTAAAGAAAATGATATTCTAAAACTTGATATAGATCCGAAATCTCATTCAGCATGGACTGGTGGTACACAAAAAATTTTAGATAAAGGACGTGTCAGTAAGTATAATAAAAAATTTGCAGATCTTAGAAACAAAAAATAAATTTATGCCCGAAACTCCTTTTATGCCAAAAGCTACTGCTGTTTGGCTTGTAGAAAATACCACACTTACATTCAAACAGATTGCAAATTTTTGCAATTTACATGAGTTAGAAGTCAAAGGAATTGCTGATGGAGATGTCGCTAAAGGCATTAAGGCTTATAATCCTATACTCGCCGGTCAACTCTCAAGAGAAGAAATAGATCTTAGTTCGAAAGACTCTAATAGAAATTTAAATTTAGTTGAACGTGCTGAAGAAGTTCAAGTTAAAGAAAGAAAGAAACCAAAATATACTCCTCTTTCTAAAAGACAAGACAGACCTGATGCAGCTCTGTGGCTTTTGAAAAACTATCCAGAATTTACTGACGGACAAATTTCAAAGCTGGTCGGTAGCACCAAAGGCACTGTTTCACTAATAAGAAAAAGAAGCTATTGGAATTTTTCAAATTTAAAACCAAAAGATCCAGTTATATTAGGTTTATGTTCTCAAGATATTTTTGAAAAATCTTTAGAAAAAGCAAAACGAAGGGTTGAAAGAGAAAAAAAAGCCAAAGTTAAAGAAGAAAAACTGAAAGCTGCAACAGAAATAGATAAAGCTGCAACTGAGATAAATAAAGATAATTCTTAAAAAGCCTCAAAACAAACCTACTTCAAACTAGACAATCTACAACTAAGATGCTACGTAGCGATCTAAATTTAACAGGAGTATTTTATTAAAATAGAAGTAAAAGATAATAACGTAGAGCAGGCTTTAAGAGTTTTAAAAAGAAAACTTCAAAAAGAAGGTTTCTTTAAAGTAGTAAAGATGAAAAGTACTTACGAAAAGCCGTCTGAAAGAAAAAAAAGACTTACTGAAGAAAATATAAAAAGAGTTAAAAAACTTCAAAAGCTTAAAAATAGAATTTAACTTAATTTAAAATTAAAAGGTTTTATATGCCGACAGGTAAGGTTAAGTGGTTTAATTCGAAAAAGGGTTATGGATTTATTACTGAAGATGAAACAGAAAAAGACATTTTTTTACACGTTTCTGCTTTAGAGGAATCTAAATTAAAAACCCTAAAAGAAGAACAACAACTTGAATTTGAGATAAAAGAGGAAAATAATAAACTTCAAGCAATTAACTTAAAAAAAAAAAATTAAGTTTTATCGCGGGGTGGAGCAGTCTGGTAGCTCGTCAGGCTCATAACCTGAAGGTCGTAGGTTCAAATCCTACCCCCGCAACCAAAAATTATGACGAAAGATATTAGAAATATTACAATTATTGCTCACGTTGACCATGGTAAAACTACTATGATTGATAACCTAATGAAGCAGAGTGGGTCATTTAGAGAAAATGAAGTTGTTGAGGAAAGAGTAATGGATTCTGGAGAGCTTGAAAAAGAAAGGGGAATTACAATTTTAGCAAAACCAGCTTCAGTGGACTGGAAGGATACTAGAATTAACATTATAGACACCCCTGGTCACAGAGACTTTGCTGCTGAAGTTGAGCGTGTTTTAATTATGGCAGATGGCGCTTTATTACTTATAGATTCGGCTGAAGGTGTCATGCCACAAACAAAGTTTGTTTTATCCAAAGCTTTGAAGCAAGGACTTAAGCCTATTGTAATAATAAATAAATTAGATAAAGCTGATCAAAGAGCAAGCGAGGTTTTGGATGAAACTTTTGACTTGTTTGTAAGTTTAGATGCTAACGAAGAACAAGTAGATTTCCCGGTTCTTTATGCAAGCGGAAGATCAGGAT
>Ga0115001_10002720_pt1 | contig 13502 bp, 12 predicted proteins | sample ArcticOcean_MG_C_12_FD_89869 | JGI IMG/M metagenome (GOLD analysis project Ga0115001, IMG submission 89869) | Marine microbial communities from western Arctic Ocean - ArcticOcean_MG_CB8_130 | ecosystem: Environmental > Aquatic > Marine > Oceanic | place: Arctic Ocean: Canada Basin | collected... | reverse complement strand
GTGACACGTTCGTGTTCTTTAACTATGGGAGCTAGTTCATTTCTTTTAATTCATTTTTTTGTTAATCCAACCATGTTATCCCTGTTAGCAGAAAAAATGGCATTATGCCTATTTTAATTTTTTTATTATGGACTTTTTTATTTTAGAATATACACCTATTCTTTTTTTATTACTAATTAGTATCGGTTTAGCCTCTGTTATTTTAGGGGCTTCTTATTTCCTTGGTATTCAGAAACCTGATACTGAAAAAGTATCTGTTTATGAATGTGGTTTTGATCCTTACGAAGACTCTCGAAACGCTTTTGATGTTCGTTTCTATTTAGTTGCTATTCTCTTTATCATATTTGATTTGGAAGCAATGTTCCTTTTTCCATGGGCAGTATCACTTGGACATTTGAGTTCAATGGGGTTCTGGACAATGGTAGATTTCCTTGCGGAGTTAACTGTTGGTTTCATTTACGTGTGGAAAATTGGTGCTTTAGAATGGGAATAAAGTTAAGCCGATCATTTTTGTATGCAATCCCTAAAAAAACGTGAGATAAAACACCGAAATAATTTTTATTCGATTGAAGTGGAATATCGTTCTTTACAAAGTATTTTAAGAAATCAAAAGATACCTCTAAAAATTCGCTGGGAAGCTTCTTTACGTCTATCCAAATTAATGAAAAACAAATCTTCAGTTTTTCTAAATAATCGTTGCTTTTTGACGGGGCGTGGAAAAAGTGTTCAACGATTTTTCAACCTGTCGCGCCTTCAAGTGCGTGAGCACGCCTCAAATAACAAACTACCTTACATACAAAAAGCTAGTTGGTAAACATAGATTTTTCAAATTTTATTCAAAATACGATTATTTCGTATTCAATCTGCTACTTAAATCAAAAGAAATAAAACTAATTTTCATATGCCACAATTTGATAAAATTACATTCTTCAACCAAATTTTTTGGTTATTCGTATTTTTTTCCGGATACTATTTATTATTACTGAGAGTTTTTCTACCAAAGTTAGGAGCTGTTTTAAAAGCTCGTTCTAAAAAACTTCAAAAAGGTACACAAGGGGTTGCAGGTTTTACCAAAGAACAGGAAGAAGTTTCTGTTCTTTTCAACTCTTCGATTGAAAAAATGTCGAATGTTGTGAAAAAAACTGTATCTGATTCTACCGTTAAAACTGACAGTTGGGTTGCTTCTTCTGTTCAAAAAATAAACAAAGAAAATTTAGCTGGAGGTAATTCTTTATTAGAAACTACTTTATATAAACAATATATTACGTCCCACTTATTATCTAACTTAAAAATTAAGTAATTTTTAACCTACTAAAGATACACGTTCTCTAATAGCTCAGTTGGTAGAGCGAATGGCTGTTAACCATTAGGTCGGAGGTTCAAACCCTTCTTAGGGAGAATTACAAAAGCAATACTAGATAATGTCCTGTATTGTTTTTTGGAACATAGCCAAGTGGCAAGGCACTCGTTTTTGGTACGAGCATTCAAAGGTTCGAATCCTTTTGTTCCATTGCTAGGTGGATATAGCTCAGTTGGTTAGAGTATCAGGTTGTGGCTCTGAATGCCGTGGGTTCAAATCCCACTATTCACCCAATTTTACATAATAAAAAGTGTATAGCTCAGTGGTAGAGCACTCGGCTTTTAACCGATTGGCCTTGGGTTCGACCCCCAATACACTTAGTTATTAGCTTTTATTGTTTTTATCTCAGGTAAAATAGATTTTTTATTTGCCCCCCCATTACATTTGGTAAAACGGTCGTCTAGGTAGCTCAGTTGGTTAGAGCGAAGGACTGAAAATCCTTAGGTCAGTGGTTCGACCCCACTCCTGGACAAAAAAAAAAGTTTAATCATAATGTCATCTTGTTGTAATTTGCTTACACAGCTAAAAAACGCGTCCAGGGTTCGTAAAAAATTTGTCTTTTCTCCTAAAAACAAATTCTCTGCGAACTTGTTGAAAGTTTTGTATAAGGAAGGTCTAATTTCAAGTTTTAGAGTAACTCCAAAAAACGATCTTTTAAAAATACAATTAAAGTATTCTTCCTCAGGTAAGTCTTGTCTTAATAATGTTGTTTTTATGTCTAAACCGGGAAACTTTTTGTATTTATCTTATTACGACATATGCAAGTTATCTTCTGGTTCAGGTGTCTTCTTAATATCTACAAAAGAAGGTATATTGACTAACCAACAGTGTATTCGCACCAAGTTAGGCGGGACTGTTATTTGTTACATAGTATAAAAATGAAAAATATCTTAAAAACAAAATTACGAGTGCCCGATAACGTTCAATTCTTTTTGGAAAAAGACGAATTAATCGTTAAGGGCCCCAAAGGTAATTTATCTCTAGCTAATCTTAAATTTTTAAAGCTTAACAAGTCTTTGTTTTACCGTTTAATTCAAAAAGCTGTAATTGGCGTAAGTTTCGGTTTTATTAAGCAACTTGTATTCGTAGGGGTGGGTTACCGTGTTGAGTCCATTACATCGGACACTCTTACTCTTAAACTCGGGTATAGTCATCTGGTAACAATAAAAGTTCCTGAATCAATTGCTGTTCATTCCCCAAAACGTACAGTGTTAATATTAAAAAGTTTTAACTCACAATTTTTGAACGAATTCGTCGCTCACATCAGATCTCAAAAATTCCCGGATGTTTACAAAGGCAAAGGTATTTTATTAAAAAATGAAGTGCTTTCGTTAAAAGATGGAAAAAAGAAGTAAATGAAAAACAATCTGAAAAAAAATATCGTTGAAAAAACGTTATTAAAATATCTTGTAGAACAAAAAGTGTGTATTGGTGAATCCGTTAATATAACCGACCCAAGTCAATACTCTTTTATCTTAGGTCGCCGTTCCGAGATATTCACTGTTTTAAATCCTAAAAAACTAATAAAAAATCTAAGAGCTTTTTTTTATTTTCTGAAGCATATCACTGACAGTAAAGGAAGTTTGTGTTTCATAATGAATTTCAACGAGCCTTTTATTTCGAATAAGTTAATGAAAGCTTGTTCAAACGGACCGCATTTTTGTTTTAATCAAAATGTAAAGTTAAATAACTTATTTTCTGAAAATAAACCAAAAGCAATTATCGCACTTTTCTTGGATTCCTCACGTTTAAACGTCTTATACACCGAGTCCAATATTTTAGAAGTGCCTGTCATTTGTTTTACTACACAAGCAAACAACTTTTTCTCCAGTAACCTTCAGATTTTAGGTTCTTTCAAGACACAAGAAGCTAAAAATTTGTTAGTTTCTTTAATAATTCTCTCGTTAAAAAAAGGATAGATGTCAATTCATAAAATAAAGCCCAAATTAAAAAAATATAAAAAGGCAGGCTTGCTCAAAGCCAGAAAGAATTCTGCTAAGCAGATTCGCTTTTTTCTTCCCGAATGTACATATTTAAATTCCTACTTAAAAAAACTTGAAAATACCTACAGTGATTTACTGATCAATCGTCGTAAGATTAAGTTATTGTCCGGTTTTTATCAAGTAAATAAATTAAATAATTTCATAAAACAAACCCAGAAGAAAAGAGCAAACAATTGGCGCTTTTCTAAACCAGTTACCCTTGTTTCTCTTATCGAACGTCGTTTAGATCTCATTCTATTTCGAACAGGTTTTGCACTGAGCCTATCCCAAGCGCGTCAGTTAATTGGTCACAAAAAAGTTTTCGTAAATGGTATCGTCATTACAAGTCCTTTTTCTCTTTTAAAAAAGGGTGATGTGATCTCCCTCTCGCCAAAGGTAAAATTTCTGATTACTGCTAACATAGCAAAGGCTGCAATGACTCGAGAAAATTTCGTGTCGGCCTTCTCGCACCTAGAAGTGAATCTAAATATTCTAAAAATTATCTTAATTGAAGATAACTTAAAGACTAAGGGGTCTTTTCCTTCTCTTACATCACGACAAGATTGGAACTTATTATTTTCTAAATAAGTGTACAAGCCTGTCGTATCATTTATTATATCAGGGTAATTAACTCAATTGGTAGAGTATTTCGCTTACAACGAAAAGGTTAGCGGTTCGAGTCCGTTATTACTCAACAATTCCAAAGAAAAATAAATAAATCTTTTGTCATAAAGTTTCGCCACAATCAAAAAATTTGCGAATATATATTAATGGTAAATTATTTGCCTTCCAAGCAAAGGATATGAGTTCGATTCTCATTATTCGCTTTTTTCATGTAGAAATTCTAGGGATAGGTGATCGAGTGGTTTAAGGTGCTAGTCTTGAAAACTAGTGTATTTAAAAAGTACCGTGGGTTCGAATCCCACTCTATCCGTGTTTAATTAAATAAAAAACGTATGTATTTAAATATTGTATTTTTACCCTTATTAGGGTCTTTTTTTGGTGGTCTATTTGGGCGTTTTTTAGGGCCTTATGGATCTGGTATTATAACAACTACCTGTGTTATGGGTTCTCTTGTAACTTCATGCTTCGCTTTTTATGAGGTAGGTTTTTCGGGTGCACCTTGTTATATAACACTATTAACCTGGTTTAACAGTGAATATTTATGCGCTGATTGGGGTTTTATGTTTGATAGCTTAACAGTGATTATGCTAATCGTTGTTACTTTTATTTCGAGTTTAGTTCATTTATATTCAAATGAATATATGTCTCACGACCCTCATTTACCTCGTTTTATGTCTTATTTATCCTTATTCACTTTCTTCATGCTAATTTTAGTAACGGCAGATAATTTTATCCAGTTGTTCGTGGGTTGGGAAGGTGTTGGTTTATGCTCTTTTTTACTAATTAATTTTTGGTTTACGCGTATACAAGCAAATAAAGCCGCTATAAAGGCAATGATTGTAAACCGTGTAGGTGATTTTGGATTAGCACTAGGTATTTTTGTTATTTATATCAGCTTTAATTCTGTAGAGTATTCTACGGTATTTGCTTTGGCACCCTTTTTTCAAAACGAAGTTATTTCTTTTTTAGGTTTTAATTGCGATTTATTAACTCTAACTGGTATTTTACTTTTCATTGGGGCTGTAGGTAAGTCCGCGCAAGTAGGGCTTCATACTTGGTTACCCGATGCTATGGAGGGGCCTACCCCCGTTTCAGCATTGATTCATGCTGCTACGATGGTTACAGCTGGTGTTTTCCTTTTAGGTCGTTGTTCTCCTATTTTCGAATATGCCCCAGATGCCATGTTTGTCGTAACTATTATGGGAGCGATGACTGCTTTTCTAGCGGCAACAACCGGTCTGTTACAAAACGATCTTAAACGTGTTATTGCTTATTCTACGTGTAGCCAATTAGGTTATATGATTTTCGCCTGCGGAGTTTCTAACTACTCCGTTGGTATTTTTCACTTAGCAAATCACGCTTTCTTCAAAGCTTTATTGTTCTTAGGTGCCGGTTCTGTTATTCATGCAGTTGCGGATGAACAAGATATGCGAAGAATGGGTGGACTAAAACGTTTAGTGCCTTTCACTTTCGCTCTAATGAGCATAGGTTCTTTTGCTTTAATGGGTTTCCCTTTCTTAACAGGTTTTTATTCAAAGGATGTTATTTTAGAAGTAGCTTTTGGTAAATACACCAGCGCGGGTCATTTTGCTTATTGGTTAGGTGCAGGGGCGGCCTTTTTTACTGCTTTCTATTCAATGCGTCTTGCTTTTCTAACTTTCTTATCTGAGCCAAACGGGTATAAGCCTGTATTAATAGGTGCTCACGATGCACCCATTAGAATGGCGTTGCCTCTTTTCATTTTATCTATACCAAGTATCTTTATTGGTTATTTGTCTCGTGATTTATTCATAGGTTTGGGATCTAGCTTTTGGAACAACGCGTTATTCGTGTTGCCTTCAAATCTTAACACTATCGATGCGGAATTTATCCCGCACATTTTTAAGTTGTTACCCGTTTGTTTAAGTATTTTCGGTGCTTCTCTTGCGCTGTTTTTATACACTTTTTTATCTAAGGATTTATATCTGTTAAAAACGTCTATTATAGGTAAAAAAATATATAATTTTCTAAATAGAAAATGGTTTTTCGATAAATTCTATAATGAATTTATTTCACAAACATCTTTATCTTTCGGGTATTTTATAAGTTATAAAACAATTGATCGTGGAATCATTGAAATGTTAGGGCCTTTTGGATTATCTAAAACTGTGTTGTCGCAAACCTCTAATCTGTCTAGATTACAGACAGGTTTGGTATACGATTACTCGTTGTGGATGTTTTTAGGTCTCTTAATAATGGTTCTTCTTGTAGGTTTTTGGGAGCACGCAGTTTTCTTGTCCTACTCGGACCCAGGTTTAATCGTGATTCTACTTATAACTCTCGTTTTCTCTGTCATTTAATTGTTTAAATCTTATTTTCTGATTAGTTATTTCAAGGGGGGCATAACTCAATTGGTAGAGTGCTTGCTTTGCAAGCAAGAAGTTTCCAGTTCGAGTCTGGATGTCTCCAAAGCAAAAAAAAAAATAATCATGTTGTTTAATTCTTTTAATATCTCTCATTTAATACCCTTCACTATTCTTGTTCTCTTAGGGAGTAGCTTCGTGCTATTTTTCATTCCTAGCAAGCATGTTCAAGTAATCAGAATGATCGGTTTATCGTCATCCTTTTTTGTATTTTTCTGTTCTTTATTTCTTTGGATATTTTTTGACAAGGAATATGCACGTTTTCAATTTGTATATGACTTTGCATGGATACCTGCGTCAAATTTAAATTTGTCACTTGGTATCGACGGGATTTCCATTTTTTTAGTAATACTGACAGCACTACTAATTCCTATTTGCTTACTGGCAAGTTGGAGTAGCATTAAAACCAATTATAAAGAATATGTTATCGCTTTCTTAATTATGGAAGCCTTACTTATTTTGGTTTTCTCAGTACGTGATTTGTTACTTTTCTATATTTGTTTCGAAAGTGTTTTGATACCAATGTTTATTATTATTGGTGTTTGGGGTTCAAGAGAACGTAAAGTGCGTGCAGCCTATATGTTTTTTTTATATACACTTCTAGGTTCAGTTTTAATGTTATTATCCATCCTTTACATTTATTTCAAAGTAGGTACAACAGATTATGAAACATTATTAGCCTATGATTTCACTGAAGAAGAGCAAAAATTTCTGTGGTTAGCTTTCTTTGCTTCTTTTGCTTCTAAGGTGCCTATGTTACCCGTACACATTTGGTTACCTGAAGCACACGTAGAGGCACCTACGGCTGGTTCCGTTGTTTTAGCAGGTATTCTATTGAAATTGGGTTCATATGGTTTTATTCGTTTTTCTATACCTTTATTTCCCGAAGCTAGTTTATATTTCACTCCGTTTGTCTTTACTATGAGTATAATAGCCGTAATATACACTTCTTTAACCGCGGTGCGTCAAACAGACTTAAAACGTATTATTGCCTATACTTCTGTAGCTCACATGAACTTAGTAATGATTGGTCTATTTAGTTTTAATGTCGTTGGTTTAGAAGGTGCTATTTTACAAAGTTTAAGTCATGGTTTTGTATCCAGTGCATTATTCTTAGTTATTGGAGTGGTTTATGATCGACATCACACACGAATGGTTAAATATTATAGCGGTCTAGTGCATACTATGCCACTTTTCATCATAATCTTTTTAATTTTCACTATGGCAAACATTGGTCTTCCTGGAACAAGTAGTTTCGTTGGTGAATTTCTCATCCTAGCGGGTGCTTTTAAGGTAAATACGACCGCTTGCTTTTTCGGTGCTACGGGTATGGTTCTTGGTGGAGCGTATTCTCTATGGTTATTCAATCGTATGGCTTACGGAAACTTGAAAATTCAATATTTAACAAGTTTTCAGGATATCACCTGGCGCGAGTTCTTGGTATTCCTTCCATTACTAATAGGTACTTTTGTAATGGGTATTTACCCTGAAATTTTTCTGGAAGTGATGCACGCAAGTGTTAATAATCTTGTTGCTCAAATAAATTGTTAGAAAGAAACTGAAGAATTTGTTCTAACTACAAATTCTGGTCTCTTTCGTCTAGTGGTTAGGACATTGCCTTTTCACGGCAAAAACATGAGTTCGATTCTCATAAGAGATATTTATCCATAAAGTACAGAGATTGTAATTAATATATTCCTTAACAAAATGATTAAAGTTTTTATCAATAATACCCCCATTTTAGTTCCAAAAAATACAAGTGTTTTAGAAGCTTGTGAGACTATTGGGATTCAAATTCCGCGTTTTTGTTATCATGAACGTTTAAATGTTGCGGGTAACTGCCGAATGTGTTTGGTGGAAGTACAAAACGCACCAAAACCTATTGCATCATGTGCATGGCCGGTATCACCCGAAATGCGTGTTTTTACAGACACACCGTTAGTACAGAAAGCTAGAGAGAGCGTTTTAGAATTCCTTCTTATAAATCACCCTTTAGATTGCCCTATTTGTGATCAAGGTGGGGAATGCGATTTACAAGAGCAAACTTTAGCTTTTGGTTCAGACCGTAGTCGATTTTTCTATGGAAAACGTGGCGTAGAAGATAAGAATTGCGGACCGCTTATTAAAACAATCATGACTCGTTGTATACATTGTACACGCTGTGTTCGTTTTTTTCAAAATGTTGCTGGTAAAGAAGATTTTGGTACAACAGCGCGTGGTAAAGAGACTGAAATAGGTACTTATATAGGGAAAAGCCTGAATTCTGAGTTATCAGGTAACGTTATAGATTTATGTCCGGTAGGAGCTTTGACATCAAAGCCTTATGCGTTCTCTGCACGACCTTGGGAAATTAAAGGGGTAGAAACTATAGACGTTATGGATAGTGTTTGCTCTAACATCAAAGTAAACTTTAAAGAGACAGAAATTTTACGTGTTTTACCGGTTTTGAATGATACTCTAAACGAAGAATGGATTTCAGACAAGACACGTTTTTCTTTTGATGGTCTTAAAAACCAGAGAATAGGTAATCCTTTTATTAAAACGGGGGGAAAACTCAGTGCGGAAAATTGGGAAAATTCTTTAGGTATTTTTGTAGATAATCTTAAAAAAACCATAAAAGAAGAACCAAATACTGCACTTATTGTTTGCGGTAATCAAATTGATTTAGAAACAAGCACTATTTTACGAGACTTTGCCTTGAATCTTAATGTACCTTTCTTAATAGAAAATGACTTGAAATCCAGCCCAAACTTAATGAGTTCCAATAAGTTCTCCACAACTTTTACAGACATATTAGAGTCGGATCTTTGTTTATTGGTAGGTACAAATCCTCGCTTTGAAGCTTCATTATTAAATGTGCGCTTGAAAAAAAGAATGAACAGAGGTCTTTTCACAGTAGCTAGTCTAGGTTTACCTGAGGACCTTACTTATAGCGCAGAAAACATTGGAATTTCTACAGAAAGTTTAGTAAGTCTTTTGGAAGGAAAACATCCTTTTTGCCAAAAGTTAGCGAAGGCTAAGAAACCTATGATCATTTTAGGCGAAAGTATCTTGAAACGAAAAGATGGTGCAATTTTACAACAACTATTAACAAATTTATCTAAATATTGTAAAATAGTGGACGAAGATTGGGTTGGGACAAACTTTTTACCAACTACAGCGTCTTCCGTTGGAAACACTTATTCGGGGTTGTCCTGCACGGCATCTAAAATCAATGATTTTGATAATGTTAAGTTTTTTTATGGTGTTGGTGTAGATAACCCTTCTTTTTATTCAAATAATCTTAAAACCGATTGTTTTTCTGTATTTCAAACCGCATTTAGTGATCCTGCATTGGTGGAAGCGAACCTGATTTTACCAGGAGCAGCGTTTACTGAGAAAGAAGGGACCTTTTTAAATTTAGAGGGTCGTCCGCAAAAAACAGAAATAGCTTTAACAACACCCGGTTTAGGTAGAATTGATAGCGCGATTATCAAGGCTTTCAGCGAACACATGAAACTACCTCTATTAAAATCACAGACTTTCTCTTTTTTAGATATCACTAATAATAGTAAAAGTTTTACAAAAAGCCTTCTGACTAAGAAAACATTGTCTAAAAAGGTATATAAAAGTGGTTTTAAAGGAGTTGTTTCAGACTTTTTTATGTCAAACTCTATTACTAAAAATTCGAAGATAATGGCGAAGTGTTCCTCTAACTTTCGTAAATCTTTCACAAACTTTTAACAAAAAATAAAAAAAAAGATAATTATGCAAAATATATTTAATAAAAAAAGTGTTTTAACTTTATCTATTCTTGCTTTTACATCATCTATTTGCTTAAATGAGGCAGCGTTGCCTTGGCAATTTGGATTTCAAGCGCCAGCTACACCTATCATGGAAGGTATTATTAACTTTCACAATCACATTATGTTTTTCTTAACTGTGATTGGTCTTGCAGTATTTTGGCTACTTGGTCGTTGTTGCATGCTTTATGATGAAAATGTAAACCAAGAGATTGATAATTTTACACACTCTACTACTTTAGAAATCGTATGGACTGTTATACCAGCAATAATCTTAATGGTGATTGCAGTGCCATCATTTGCCTTACTTTACTCAATGGATGAAATGTTAGATCCAGCTATTACTTTAAAAGTTGTAGGCCATCAATGGTATTGGTCTTACGAGTATTCTGATTATAATCACTTAACAGAAGAAGGTGAGGGTATTAATTTTGATTCTTACATGACCGCAACAGATGATTTAATTGAGGATCCCGCAAGAACAGGTGCTCTTAGATTACTAGAAGTAGACCACCGTGTTGTGCTTCCTGTAAATACTCACGTACGTGTTTTAGTGACATCGGCTGATGTTTTACATAGTTGGGCAGTCCCAGCTTTTGGTGTAAAAGTAGATGCTTGTCCTGGTAGATTAAATCAAACATCATTATTCATTAAACGTGAAGGTCACTTTTATGGACAATGTAGTGAGATTTGTGGTGTAAACCACGGTTTCATGCCGATTGCAATACAAGCATGTTCGTTAGAAGAGTACACCGAATATTTGGAAAACCAATTAGAACTGAATTAACCTTTAATTCAAAAAAACAAAGAATATTTTCTACACTTATCCCGCAGAGATACAAGAGAAACGAAGACGGTTGTTCAAACAAACGATTTTGATGATGATCTAAGTAACGTGTTATTCCGGGTCAGAGAAAAAATCATAAAACTAGTTCAAAGGGTTAACCCCGGGTACCGACAGTTGCGTTAGGTTATAGGAGGAATCGAACCGCCCTTATTGGATTTGCAATCCAAGGCATTACCACTATGCTATACAACCTCTAGCCATGATTCCCGTTATTCACAGTATTTAGGCACTTTTTAGCATTTCAACACGAATTTGATATAGTTTCAGGATTTTTCTAAAAAGAGTTTTTTTAACTTTTATTTCTTATTACTTTTAATTCCAGCCGCACGTTCCCGTACGCCTACCTTGTTACGACTTCATCCCAGTTACTAATTTCGCCGTGAAATAAAAACTCCAAAAAAAATCTCTCTTGGTTATTTTATATTTTTAAGGTAAAACTAACTCCCGGCATGTGACGGGCGGTGTGTACAAGGCCAAGGTACAAATTCACCGTGACGTTCTGATTCACGATTACTAGTGATTCCAACTTCATATTGACGAGTTGCAGTCAATAATCCGAACTAAGATAACTTTTAGGGATTTGCTCCAAATTTCTTTTTAGCTGCCTTTTGTAGTTACCAATGTAACACGTGTGTAGCCCAGCTTATAAGGGCCATGAGGACTTGACGTCATCCTTCTTCCATTTACTCATCATAAATAGTCTTTTTAGAGTGCGTTTTTTCAAACTGGCAACTAAAAAAAAGGGTTGCGCTCGTTAAAGGACTTAACCAAACATTTCACAACACGAGCTGACGACAGCCATGCAACACCTGTTTCAAAGATTTATCTCAAACACATATTTAAGATAACTCGTAAAATACGAGATCATTTGAAATACAAAAGCTGGTAAGATTTCGCGCGTATTATCGCATTAAACCACATGTTCCACCACTTGTGTTGGCCCCCGTCAATTCCTTTGAGTTCCAGCCTTGCGACTATACTCCTCAGGTGGAATGCTTAACGTGTTAACTAGGTGTCTAAAATATATGAGATTCTAAACACGAGCATTCATCGTTTACGGGATAGACTACCAGGGTATCTAATCCTGTTTGCTACCTATCCTTTCGTTCCTCAACGTCAGTATTTAATAAAATAGACTATTGCCTTCGCTATAGGTGTTCCTTCAGAGCTCTTCGAATTTTACCTCTCCTTCTGAAATTCCATAATCTTCTTTTATACTCTAGCAAAAGTGTTTTCAAGTTTGATAAAAAGTTAAGCTTTTTGATTTAATCTTGAACAACCTTAATGCCGCCTACGAACCCTTTACACCAAATTACAACGAATAACGCTTGCCCTTTTCGTATTACCGCGGCTGCTGGCACGAAATTAGCCAGGACTTTTTCTTTAAGTAAATCATCATTTTCCTTAATAAAAGAGGTTTACAACCAAATAAGCTGTCATCCCTCACGCAATATAGCTGGATCAAGCTTCCGCTCATTGTCCAAGATTCCCTACTGCTGGCTTTAAAAAAGCCAGGGCCTTGTCTCAGTCCCTGTGTGGTTGAACATTCTTTCAAATCAACTAAAGATCGTAGGCTTGGTAAGCCTTTACCTTACCAACAACCTAATCTTGCACAAGCACATCTCTTAGCGATATAAATCTTTGTAAATATTTGGTATTTTATCCCAAACTAAGAGGCAGTTTCTTGTGTATTACTCACCTATTCACTACGTTAAAAAAACGTTCAATTAACATGTATAAAACTTATTGCTAGCGTTAATTCTGAGCCAGGATCAAACTCAATTTTTTTTGTTTAACTTTTATTTAAACTTTAAATTAACTCTAAATAACATTTTTTCTTGAATAAACTTCACATAAATATTTATAATTTAATTATGTGTATTACTATAATTTTGTTCTTACTAATCTATTTTCTAAAATACCTACAGCAGGGATTAAAACAAGGAAATAGAGAAAGTAGAAAACAGTTGCAGCTAATCCAATTTGCTCAAAAGGATACTCTACAACTTCTTGACCAATCCACCCTAATAAAAGGAAATCCGCAAAGATAAACCAAAACAACTTTCTATAAATAGGTCTGAAAGTAGAGCTACGTACTTCAGATGTATTAATGAAAGGCAAAAATAATAAAATTACAATTGCACCTCCCATGGCTAAAACTCCACCTAATTTGTCAGGAATAGATCTTAAAATTGCGTAGAAAGGTAAAAAGTACCACTCAGGCACAATATGGTGTGGTGTTACCATCGGGTTAGCCGGAATATAATTGTCTGGATGCCCAAGAAAGTTAGGATAATAAAATAAAAATACAGAAAAGAAAACTACGAAAAGCATGAAAGAAAATAAATCTTTTACATAATAGTAAGGATAAAACGAAATTTTATCACTAGAACTTTCTATACCTAAAGGGTTATTAGAACCATCTCTGTGCAGTAAAGCAAGGTGCGCTAAAACCATTCCTGCAATTAGGAAAGGCATTAAGAAATGCAGACTAAAGAAACGGTT
>Ga0115001_10002715_pt1 | contig 13511 bp, 29 predicted proteins | sample ArcticOcean_MG_C_12_FD_89869 | JGI IMG/M metagenome (GOLD analysis project Ga0115001, IMG submission 89869) | Marine microbial communities from western Arctic Ocean - ArcticOcean_MG_CB8_130 | ecosystem: Environmental > Aquatic > Marine > Oceanic | place: Arctic Ocean: Canada Basin | collected... | reverse complement strand
AGCATAGAGAAGGGTATAACATTTGAAATAGCATCTAAAGAAACTGGTGCTATTGTAATGGAATCACCAATGGTAGCACAGATTATGGAAGAGATGCCTATTGAAACATTAAAAGAAGAAATGGTTACAATGATTCAAGAAGAAGAAAAAACATTTATGGAAGCTATAGAAGAAGCACCTAAAGGAATGAGAGAAAAAATTGTAAAAGAAGAACCCTCAAAAAAAACTACCTCAAAAATGACAATGGTTAAAAAAGAAAGTGAAGAAAAAGAAACAGTTACAGAAAAGAAATCCAGTAGCACTATGGCTACAAAATCTAAGGTTTCAACAAAAAAAACTAAAGAACAAAAAAAAATACACAAGGCAAAACAAGTGGTCAAAAATATGGAGCGAATAATGAATAAGGTAGATAAAAATGTTAAAGATGTTTCTAAGAATTTAAAATTAAAAAACCTCATTAAATCTAAGGCTATGATTAATGATCAAGTATCATTAGCCTCGTACAATGTACCCTTCTATAAAAGCCGAGATATTTATTTAGATGGTCAGCAAATTGCTGATCTAAGAATAATATATGCTAATGTAGATTTAACAGATTACAAAATAAATGATCCTGTTTTTGCTTACGAAACAGAATTAAAAGAAGCAAAGTCATCAAGACAAGAATTAGAAATAGTATTAGGGAGATTAAAATGGGAAAATTAAAAAATAATTTAGCATCAATTGCTGCACTTATAGCAGCTGTTGTTGCGATTGGTGGGGGTTTTATTAAGTACGGTGAAATAGTTACTAAGTTATCTGCAATTGAAAGTTTACAAGGTGTTGATATAACACCTGTTACAGAGCAGTTAAATAAAAATAAAACTAATATTGAAGTATTAAAAACTGAAGTACAACTTCTTAAGGCTATAATAAAAGAAATAAAAGTTGAATCTAAGAATCCTTTAGAAGGATAGTTAATGTATTTAAACGCCAATATACCACCTATAGAATGCTATGTTCGTGGTAATTATTTAAGAGATCAAAAAGATTCACACGATAAATATTTTGAGTGTGCTGTATTTGGTTTTAGTTCAATACCAAAGCAAGTTCCTCTATTTCATTATATGATGACAGATGGTGGGATATGGTGGAGAGCACCTATATCAGCATTTTGTAAAAAACCTGATACACCTGAGATGCCTTTAAATGAACTTATGTTATGGGACTCATTTAGTTATAATGTAAGTGTTACAAAATTTTACCAGCTAGATGGTTGTAAAATGATATATACTACAAGAAGAAAAAAACAAGTAGAAGGTAAGTATCTATTTACAATTGATTGGTCTGCTGGAGATTACAATGAATTAGATTTTGGCTATTCAGAAAAACCTGATCAACATAAGTGTGGTCATGTTATTGAATTAGACAATGGTAATTACGCAATCCAACCCAACAATAGACTAAGGATCTTTGACCCATCTATGGCAGCAGATCCTTCAAAACCTCTTATACATAGATTAGTTAATACAAGAATATGGTCAGTAGAAGATACCTCTAAGTGGATTACTGATGAAGTTCAAGAAGGAAGTTACGACTATGAATATAAGGAGATAAAAAAAGATGGCAGTAAATAAAGCAGGAAATTACACAAAACCTACTATGAGAAAAAAAATCTTTAGTAGAATTAAATCACAAGCATCTCATGGAACAGGTGCAGGTAAATGGTCTGCAAGAAAAGCCCAAGCATTAGCTAAGGCATATAAAAAAGCAGGCGGAGGTTACACATCATAATGGCATTAGCAAAAAGTCAAAGGAGTCTAAAGGCATGGGGAAAACAAAAATGGAGAACCAAATCAGGCAAGAAATCTTCGGAGACTGGGGAAAGGTACTTGCCAACAAAAGCTATAAACAACCTATCATCTGCGGAGTATGCGGCAACGACAAAAGCCAAACGCCAAGGAACAAAGAAGGGAAAGCAGTTTGTGAAACAACCAAAGAACATTGCAAAAAAAGTTAAACAATATAGGAGTTACTCATAATGTACGGAATGAAAAAAACTAATATGAAAAAGAAACCAGTAGCTAAGAAAAAACAATACAAAGGTTTTTCTAAGTTACCTGAAACAGTTCAAAAAAAAATAAATAAAAAGTTAGCAAAAAAAGTATAATGGCAAAGACAGCAGCATGGCAACGTAAAGAAGGTAAGAATCCTAGCGGAGGATTGAATGCTAAAGGCAGAGCAAGCTATAAGGGTGGCACATTAAAAGCACCTAGTAAAGTAGTTGGCAATAAAAGAAGAGCTTCTTTTTGTGCACGAATGAGTGGTATGAAAAAGAAATTAACTTCTGCTAAAACTGCTAGAGACCCTAACAGTAGAATTAATAAAGCCTTACGTGCTTGGAATTGTTAAGAAAGAACTAATGCCTACAAGAGAAAAAACAAACAAAGGTAAAGTTTTAAACTATGTGCAAGAGCAATGGGAAAGTGCAAAACAAATGAGCATGTTTAAATTTTTACGGAAAGAAGTTAATATTGGAGATAATGGTACTCAAAAGTATATGGTTAAGCAAGGTAAAAATAAAGGTAAGATTCTTTAGTTTTAATGAATTACAAACCATTACCTGAATCACTTACTATTAAACCAAGTTCTATCCAAGGTTTAGGTTTGTTTGCAACAAAGACTATACTTAAGAATACAGATCTAGGCATGATACATTTTTATTATGGAGAACTTGTAATCAGAACTCCCTTGGGAGGTTTTATAAATCACTCACTAAAACCTAATTGTAAAAAATTAAATTTAGAAGATGAGTGGCATTTAAAAACTTTAAAGGATATTAACAGAGGCGAAGAATTAACACTTACTTATACTTTATATAAACCACAATAAAAAAGGGAGAAGTTATTAACTTCCCCCTGCTACTAAACAATACTAAGGCACTCTTTATGGGTGCCTTTTTTTTTGGCTAAATAGATTGTATTATTTTTTTTACCTCATCTTCTAATTTTTTACCAATTGAATTGCAATGATTAATTACAGACGCACATAAATTTCCATGATAAGGATAGCCCTTTAATGCCTCTCTAATTTTAGAAACAGGTTTTCCACCATAATCTATAACTATCATACTGTCTTTGCTAAGACCTACTTTTAATTCAAATAGTATACCAGCAAATTTTTTTAGTTCTTTTTGCTCTTTACTTTTTTCCACCATCATCCTCTCCTTTATCCGAAACAAATTCAGGACCAACTCTAGAATCTAATTGCTTAAGTGTTGATAGCATATCCATAATTATTTTTACTTCTCCATATTTTTGATTCATTAAATATTTCATTAACGTTACTAACTGAGTAGAACTTATAAGATAAGTTCTTGGGTTAGCTTGTGTTTTTTGTATTGCTTTTTCTTTCTGTGTCATATATTTCTCCTATGTTAAAAGGGTATGTCATTAAAATGTTTTTGTAACGTTTTTAAATTTTCTTCAGCAGCAGATATATCTGTTATTAATTTATCTAACTCCTGTAAAAACTGAGGATGCTCACCTATAGCAACAGGTTTTTGCATATAGACTAATGCTGTTGCCCTTGCACTAGCTATATCAGCTTCATATTGTTTTCGTAATGCGTCTACAAATTCTGTTTCCATTATTCACTCCCTTTAAATTGATAGTATTTATTTTCTATTAGGTCGGCATCTAACAAATAAGTATTTGTAATACCTTCATCAAAGTGTTTTTTTAAATCCCTAATAGTTTGATTTAATGTTCGACCTGACTGAAGGCAACTACAAACTAAATCATCAACCTGTATTAGTGCTTGCTTTACTGCTCCCATCTTCCTCCTTTTGCATTTTTTTATTTAGTTTATGTATCTCATTTTGTGTATATATTATAACTTCTTGCAGTGCTATAATTTTACCGTATACTGCCATCTTCTCTCCATGCGTCATTTAACCTCCTTGATTAATCTATTTAAATACCATTGTGCTTTTTGCAGATCTTCTAAAGGTTCTCCTTTAAATTTATATCTTGAAACATATTTCAAAACATTTCCTTTTAAGTATCCATGATACTCATCGTCTGTCATACAATCTTGTATTACATCAATAGTTTCTTTTTTACCATACTTATAGTGTGTAGGCGAATTAACTTTATCTTCTTCCATACTTCCTCTTAATACTATTGTACTCTATCATCTCAAGATCATACTCTCCTTTATTCACATTACGTTTAACTACAAGACCTGTCCACCACATTTTCTGAGTAGACTTAGCATAATCTTCCTTGTGATGCAAGTAACATCCTGCAGATAATCCCATAAGTTTTCTTCCTGATGGCAAGGCACACATAGCATAATCAAAAGTATGTATATGACCTACAGTAGAAGATACTTTATTTTTTAACAACAGAGAACGGGCAATGTTGTCTCCACTAATAGGCTTACCCATAACACCAGTAGGATAATTATGACAATAATACACGCCATCAACTACAACAGGTTCTTGATATGGATACACTTCCCAACCGTATTGTTTAAACTTAAAGTCATTTGTACTAATTGTTCCTTCAAGTTCAGGGATTTCATTTGTTGTCCTATCTATCCTATCTTCATGATTTCCAAGTAACATAATTTTTCTTGGTCGTTTACCACCAAGACCCTTGTTAAATTTTTCTAAGGCATCATGTACATGATCAATATCTTTTTTATATCTCCTACCTTCAAAAGATTTTTTACCTTTGTCATAACTACATAATGAATCCATACTTGCAAAATCTCCCATGCAAATAACTGTGTTTGGTTTTAGATCTCTTGCAAGTTTACCTGCCCATAAAAATCTATCATTGCTTGCCTTAGGGGTACAATGAGGATCTCCCATTACTAAATGTGTTGCCATTAATTTAATTCCTTATCTCGTTTCTGTTTTAAATATTCAAGAAAATCTACAACGTTATCATCATCATCAAATTCTGCTACAGAACTTATAGTTAGATCTCCATTGTGTGTTTTCTTATCATCAGCAAACCCTCTAAGTCCCCACAGAAACGTTGAATGAGGGTCAGTAGTTGCCATTTTAATCATACCTCTTGCTATAGTAGAACACAACTCATACTCTTCTGTAGTCATTTGTGTCTTAGTAGCCAAGGATATACCACACGTAAATCCTGATTCCCAAGGGGTAACTAAAACTTTTATTGCCTTAAGCAAATTTATTTTATTTTTTTTCTTTGTCATACATAATTAAAATATTTTTTATCATAGAGTACAACTTTCCATTCAAAGTTTTTTTTAAAGTTATTTCTTTTTGCATAGTCTGTTGCCTCTAATTCTGTTCCCCAAATTTCGTTTGTAAATACTGTCCATTCGTCATTGCTATCTTTTATAATTATACAATACATTTTCGGTAAAGGTGAAAGCTAGACCCCTCAAAACTAACTCTCACCCAGCTACGCAGACTCTTCTTCCTGCTTAGGATTATTAACCTCCGTATACCAAACCCACCTTGGGTTCTTACCTTTAGATTGCTGTTGTGGTAACAACTTCAACCCATCTCCCCAACAAGGAAGTTTGTATGGGCAAAAAGAACATGCTGTGCCCAAAACTTTATTACCAGTAGGTTTAGTTCTAAACGTTTCCGCTACTGCATTAAAACATTTTTTAAAAGGTGCTTTAGATTCCAATGCTTTAAAATTACTTACTGCTGTATCTATAGCTTTCTTTTTATACTCTGTATCTACAACTGGAGTTTCACATACTGTCCACTCACCTGTAGATTTATTAATTACTATCCAACCACCAAAAGGTTGCTTCTCGCTTTCTGCATATAAAAATCCTTGTGATGCATATCCAAAGATATCTTCTCTAACAACCTCATCAAATCCTCCACTCTCTCCAAACTTTTTCTCAAAGGAATATGGTGACGCACTTTTAATATCCCATACCTTGTCATCAATTTTAACATCGAGTTGTCCATCAATTTGGGACTTTTCAAACTTATATGATACTTTTTTTTGTTCATCTTTTATTTCTACTCCTGCTGATTTCATTACAAATATAGCTAATGATTCTATTAAATCACCAAATGTATTTCTAATCTTAACATTATAAGGCTGACCCTCACCTTTAATACCCTTTGCTTCCATTTGTAATTGGCACAATGGTCTGCCTATACTAGATATTCTAGGTTTAAAGTTTTCCCTTCGCTTCTCTGAAAATTGTTTTCGTATTGCTGCTTTGCAAGACTCACCAAATTCATCAACCAATTTATCAGAGATAGCTACAGGATTATCCGACACCTGACTTAAATACTTTTGTACTGTGTGTAAGATATTATTCATTATGTTGACAAGACATCTTCAGGTAATGGTTCATTTAAAGATTCAACTACTTTTGTTGCTTCTATATCTGAAACTACGCTACCACTTGCTTTTGCTTTATTGTATTCCTCTATAACTTGTCTATTTTCATCGTCAATAGATTGTTGAAATACAGATATTGTTTCCATATCAGCTTGTGACATTTCTATATTAGAGTCAGCATTTACAGTTATCTCAGGTGTGTAATATACATTACCACCTTTTTTCTGTCGCTTAGTATCCATAGAAAACGTACAGTTAAACATTAACCTTTTACGTTTTTTAAGTTGCTCTAAAGCAGATGTTACTGGAGCAAATGCTGTACCCGTTACTCTGTATAATACAGGCAAGTTCTCAGCTACATGATCTTTAGCATCAGCTGTTTTACCATCCTTGAAAGATAATAAACCATAGATTAATTTGTAACATCTAATAGTTCTTTGTCTCTCTAACTCCTCAGGAGCAAGAGATGATCTTTCTTTAAATGGAATTTTACCGCATTTAGTTCCACCAAGTATATCAATTGGTTCTTCTTTCCAACTTTTAAATATAATAGATCTATTTACATATTCACTTTTCTCAGCATCATAATGCATGTACTGCATTGCACTGATAAAAGGTCTAAATGTAACAGGTTTAGCAAATACATTGCGACCTACACTAGAATCATATACAAAAAATTGACCTACTGGTAATTGATTACCATCGTCATCTTCAGGTGATCTGTTTATCCCAAGTCTTGGTATATTTATACCACTACTTGAACCATCGTCCTGTCCTATTGCCTGCATGATTTGCTCATCAGACATTCCTTTTATGTTTGTTAGTTCGTTTTTTGTCATTGAACCTCCTTATTTTTATTTACCTTATACCACATTTTTTTATTTTTGTCAAGCATATTTTAAAACATTTCCTCAATAAAATAACCTAAAATTGCCCACAAAATTATAATAGATACAATTGTTTCTAACATATTTTTGTTTCACCTTTTGTTTCTACTATTAAAAGCCCATCAGCTTGTCCAAAGTATGTCCACTCTGCTAGGAACTCATGCCCCTCCTGTATATATAATACAGTAGGGTCTCTTACAGATCTACTTTTTAAATCTGTGTATTCTAAAAATGAACTATACGTATCATCTTTAAATTCATCTAAGGTCTCTAATGCTTCTATTTCATGCATTTTTTTCTTCCTCCATATTTAACCAATCATAACCTATTTTAAGATCCGTGTCAAGTGGAACATTAAAATTAATATTATAGTACTGCTTTAGTGCAGGTATTACATTTGATGTACCTTTTTTAAATATTTTACTCATTACATCTTCTTCTCCAGGATAAACATCAGCTACAATAGAGTCATGAACTGTGTTTACAAGTAAACTTTTTACATTCTGTTCTTTCATTAACTTGTATATATTAATACAGGCTAAGGGAACAATATCTGCTGTAGCAAAACCTTGAACAGGATAATTTTTTATTTGAGTTCCGTATGTAGATCCACCCCAAGGTGTTCTCTCTGCATAGGGAAAAGAATATTCTCTACCTGTTGGAAGTTTAACTCTTTTAAATCGTATTGCTTCTGTCTGCAGTTTATCGTGCCATTTTTTTATATCAGAATATTTTTCTAAAAATTTTTTATAATATTTTTTTTCATTTTCTGTTCCTGTTACGCCACCATACAAAGGTTTAAATGTATGAGCCTTAGCATCTTGCCTAGACACACCTATTATATCAGCAGTGTATTGGTGTACATCAATATTATTTTTTATATCTTCCATGCCCTGCTTATCTTGAGATAAATATACTGCAGTTCTAAATTCTAATTGTGCAAAATCTACCTCTAATATTTTACCATCTTTAAATCTTGAAGTAACAACTTTACGTATAGGAAAAGTTTTACCTCTTGGTTGATTTTGAAAGTTAGGATCACGACTTGATAGCCTACCTGTTGCAGTTACAGCTTGCATAAACTTAGGATGTAGTAAACCTTTTTCATTTGTAAAAGATTTAATCCCAACAACAAAAGTATTTAAATAAGTATCAATAGCATTGTGCCTTACTATTGATTCTATAAAATTTTTAAAGCCACCTTCTGCTTCAGCTGCAATTTTATTTAAAGTAATCTTGTCTGTTCTAAAACCTGACTCTGCTATATCAAATATACTTCTAGGTCTTTGGCTAAAGCCTGCAACTTTTCCAAGATTAGAATATGTAAATCCTTCACCCTCACACTCAGAACATTTTGTATAATTTTTAAAAGGACTTCCATCTTTTTTTGTTCTTTTTATAACGCCTTTACCTCTGCATCCTAAACATTGGCTTGCACTTGTTTTAAATATAGGATTAGAATTTTCTAATACTAAATTTTTAAATTGAACTCTTGACATATTGGGTCTTCTTTTATTTTTACCTGTACTTTTATCTACACCAACATTAAATAAAGCTGACCATACTTTTTTATCTTTAGGTTTTCTAGAATAAATTAACCAAGACAACTGCTCAGGACTAGATAAGTTAACTTTGGTATCACCCATTTGTTGATATACTAATTTATCTATCTTCTGTTTTAAATAAGCAAACTCTGCATTAAATTCTTTTTCTACCTGTGCAAGTTTAATTAAATCTATATTTATACCATTTCTTTCCATCTCGGATAAAACAATTAAAAATTCATTCATCATTTTTGCTGTCATTAAAAGATGTTTATTTTTATCTAATTTAAAATCTGCCATTTGCGAATGAAATAATCTTTTAGTTATTTCAACATCCATCCTACCATATCTTTCCACAATATCAACAGGTATATTTTGAAAAGGTATTCCTCTGTCTATAAAATCTTTTATTTGACTATCTTTACTGCCTATCTTTCTTCTACGACAACACATTTCAAGCGTTAGACTTTTTCTTATTCCTTTATTTAATATATATTCACCTAACATAGTATCATATACTCTAGCATTATATTTAAAACCTGACTCTAATAACCACATAAGATCAAATTTAATATTATGACCTATTAGTAAAGTAGTTTTGTCTAGGGTATCTTGTATTTTAGGGAAGCAACCTTCATCTATTCTTTCAGAATGGTTTGTAAAATAATACTCATCGTTAATCCCAACACTTACTAAAATATTATTAGGCTGAAATGGTGATGGATCATAGCCTCCTGAGTCAGTAACTTGCCAAGATGTTTCTACGTCTACTGTTGTAATCATACTTCGTACCTGCTTATGCCTCTCCTAATAGTACATGATGGCTCACCATGATATCCATTTAATTTATTTTTACTTATACACAATGTTCTTATTTTATTTTCTGTATCTGAATTAGAATTTCTACCTATACCAATAATCAAATCAGCTTCAGCTGCCTTACCAGTTTTAGAATTTTCCATCATATCAAATGATATACTATTTCTGTTGTGTGCATCAGCAGATGCTTGGGAGATTGCAATTACAGCACAGCTTCTTCTTTTTGCTAGTTCTCTTGCACTTGTGTAAATTTGTCTTAACTTTTCATCTGTCCTATTAAAAGTACCTGAAACTCCTACCTTATCTAATTGATCAATAACAACAATATCAGGTTTATGTTTTTCGCAATGAGCATCTATATCTTCTATTGTCCAATCAACTATATCAAACATTTTAATATTATCTTTTATATTCCCCCATGCTTTATGTGCAACTTCTATTTCATTTACAATTTCATCTTTAGTCATACCCGTATAACAATTAATTGCTCGCATTTGTGTACGAATAGCAGGCTCTTCATTTATAAACGCATGAACTTTTGCACCTTGCATTGCAAAACCATAAGGTGCTGCAACTAAACTTACCCAAAATGCAGTCTTACCCGTTTCGGGTCTTGCAAATGCAATCATTAAATTACCTGAGCCTATGCCCCCAACATTTTCTCTTAGTGTTGGTAAATTAAATTTCCATTTAGATGATACACTTAACAAATCAATTAACTCTCCTATGTCCTCTGTTACAGATTTTATTTCTTCATCAGGTAAAGATTCTTTATGCTTATCTATTATTTTTGTTATCTCATTAAAATTTGCAACCTTACCATTAAATATTTCAGTAGCTTCAACTGCTATTCTTTGTGCAGTATCTCTGTCCAACATAACTTGTAGTATATCTGTAGCTATTTCTTTACTTGGCTCTTGTATTTCTTTTAAGTCTTCAACTAACTCACTAAACTTTTCTTTTGCTGCCCTAGTTAATGCAGGATTATATACTGCTGTGTGCAAAGAATACAACTCATCTATTTTTATATCAGCATCATATTTTTTGTGTGCTTTTTGTACTGTTTGAAATAAAGAACTTATATCTCCTGAAAAAACAGTTGGGGATATTTGTCCTTTGTATTGGTTGTAAAATTTTTTATTAAGCATAAGCCTAATCATTTGTTTTTCTATCATAAAATATCTCCTTTATTTGTTCTGTGTTATAGTATTTTAAGTCATCTGTCAAGGGCTTAACAATAATATTTTCAAATCCTGATGATCTTAAATCTTTTGCTATGTCATATGATTTTGCAGTAGCATCTCTGTCTAAACATATATATAAATTCTTGTATGGAGTTAGGTGATTTTTATGTAAGTCTTTTAATTTTGTTCCCATTATAGCTATACCTGTTAGTATATTAGAAACAGCACAAGCTGATGGACAATCTTCTACAATTACTGCATCATCACATTCACCACATTTAAACGGCACATCTTTGTTACCATACATATACCATTTAGGATACACATTTTTATTTAACCCTCTGCCAACTGCACCTACTATTTTATGTGAGTGTCTATCTTTAATTAAGAATACAACTCTGTCTTGTCTTACATCATATTTAAAATCTGCTCTACCCCAAGACCAAGCTTCCCAGCAATTATTTTTTGATAACCATCTCATTGCTTTTTCGTTTGAATATATTGATTTAAAGTTTTCAGGTAATACAAAATCTTCGTTTTGTATATGTAAATTTTTATTACTTTCAAGAACTTTTTCTACGTACTTCATATTTTTAACTCCCTTATCTCTTCCCTTTGCTTTACATGACGCATGAAAACAATACCATTGATAACCACCATCAGTTGTGTTTATCATAAACACATTCTTGTGCAAACAAAAAGGGCAATCTATTCTTATCTCTGTTTCAGGTGGAATAAATAACCCTTTAACTATTTCTAATTGTTGATTATAATTCAGGAACTTCCTCATATGTAATTGTGTAATTATTTTTAGAATAGAAATTTTCTAATTCTACTTTCATTAAGTTATTATTTAAATAATACACAGCATTGTTTTCTACTTTTTCTACTGTTGGTTCTTCATCAAATGGTATCACTGCTACTGCATCTATTCCCATTCCAAATATTCTTACTTTGTATTTTTTCATTGTCATAGTCCTTACCACACTTTCTTTTATTTGTCAAGTTGATTGGGTGTTTTAGTTTTCTTCGGATTCTTCTTGTATTTTTTTATAGTCTACTTCAGGCTGATTCATATAATCTTTTTCTGCTTGCTTATAGCACAACTCATCTATCTCTATCCAAGATAAATGAGGATTTTTTCTTTGCATCTCCTCAAATAATTCTACTGCTTTATTTTCTAACCAGTCTTCTTTTCCGTCTACACTCATTTGTTTTCCTTTTCTAACTCATCAATTAAATTTTTTAGTGCTTGCTCTACATCTTTTGTTAGAGTATCTTGATAACAATGTAAGATGTCTCTTAACTCTATAACTATTTCGTCTTTTGGCATTAAGCATTCCCCTTTTTGTAATCATTAAAACATTTGTTTACATATTTTACTAAACTTTTTAAATCATCTAAAGGTCTTTCTTCACTTAATGCTTTTTTTATATCTTCATCTTCTATTTTAATAGCAGTAACTATTAAATCTTTTAGTCTATCTATTGTCATTAATGCTCCTTATAGCTTACTTGTTTAACTTTACGACTCCAACAACTACGGCAAGACTTACACTCACCATTTTGTTTATATGCAGGACACTCTTGTCCTATTGCTTTTTTATCTTTGTGTACACCTGATGTCCACTTCCAAAACTTTGGTGGTGGGCTATCTACTTTTATTGCAGACACACGCAAACATAAATTTTTTGGTACATCTTTTTCTTTTACCTGTGCTACAATATTATATTCTCTAGTAGCTAACCAATATTTTATATGAGGTGTAAGTTCACATACCTCAAATATTTTTATAAGGTGTGAGAAAGATTGTAAATCTCCTGAGTCAAACCAACGGTGAAAAAGCCTTGATTTATCTAGCTTTTTGTACTTTTGGGTAATGAGTTCTGCCATATAATCTACCCACTCAGGTTTGTCTATTGCATCTATTCTTATCTGATGTGCATTAGCAACAACAGGAAATAAATAATGTCCACTAAGTGCATAACATTTATTACAGATAGTTCCTTTTATATTTGCTAACTTACTACCTGTCTTACATCTCTTTGCAGATATACCCCACGCATACGCAGGCATTTTGCTAGGATTAGATAGTGTTCCTATTTCTTTTTCAAGTTCTTTTCTTTTCATTAATCGTAATACTCCTCTTCTAATTTTCTTCTATCTAGTTTATGTTTATCAATTATTTTAATAGCTAATTGAAATTTACCTTTCTCTCTACATTTTTTAATTAAATTTAATAACTTAAATGTAAACTCTGTTTTTTTATTCATCTGTTTCTTTTTGTTTTTCTTTCATAAAGTCTGGCATTTCTCTGTGTGTATACTTTGCAAATCTTTTTTTATCGTGTGTGTAATATGTTCTGTATGACTCAATGTAATCATCACACTTGTATTCATCAGGCATACATAGTGGTGGTGTAGTAAATTTTTTTTCAGGTATCTTATCTTTCCAAGTTAAATTAAAATCAATAAAGTAATTAATAATTTTCATAGACTTGTGCATACGATTGTATCTTCTCTCATACTCTAAGCCAAGCCAGTTGCCAAGTAATAAAGTCCAACCAAAATTACCAACACTATCTCCTACCCATATAGTCATTGGGTGTTTGGGATATGCAGACTTATATACTTTTTCATCTTCTCCTGCATGACGTTGATAACCTGTTGATAGCATTTGTGCAGTTTCTAATATCATTTTGACTACGTGCTTATCACAATGATACTCAGCACATATCTTT
>Ga0115001_10002706_pt1 | contig 13539 bp, 6 predicted proteins | sample ArcticOcean_MG_C_12_FD_89869 | JGI IMG/M metagenome (GOLD analysis project Ga0115001, IMG submission 89869) | Marine microbial communities from western Arctic Ocean - ArcticOcean_MG_CB8_130 | ecosystem: Environmental > Aquatic > Marine > Oceanic | place: Arctic Ocean: Canada Basin | collected... | reverse complement strand
GCCAAAGAAGTTACAACAACAACAACAACAACAACGCCTACGATGGCAGCTTACGTCCCGCTACCAGACGATGCGGACATCGAAGCGCTCGTCTTGGCGAAGAAAAAACGAGAGTTGTTAGAAAAATATCAAAGTGCGGGTCTATCAAAAAATGAAGCCGAAGCTAAAAATCTTCTTAACAAGAAAGATTTTTAACTAATAATAGTCATAGCATTCAATAAATACATGAAGCAAAGCATAGTTATATTTTTACATTACATTATTCCTAAATACTTCCCAGAACCGAGCAAAGCGAACATGGCCAACTCTTGAATATCACCTTCGACTGCGGCAGATGCGCATTTCGATAAAGATGAAAAAACAAAAACACCTAAAACGAGTTCCTCGTCTTTTATATCATCACTACTACCTTTGCTCTCTCTCGCTTTTTGAAGCATAGCGTTCAATGACGTATTTTTTGAATGTGATACGTCTACGGACACGGCCAAAGTAGAACACATTCTCAGAGCGTCTCGAGTAGTATCAAACGTCCAAGAATCCGTACACGCGTTTGCGTGTTCTTCGAGGAAATTTTTCGTACATGAAACCACGCGAGGGAACGCAAAGGTCGCTACTCGTGCACGATGTGCAAACACGCTTTCGTTTATATTTTTTAGATCGCTATACGACGAGAATCTCGCGAGATCGCATAGCTGAGCGTAGCTTTCAGTGGCGATATCGATACGTGGTGCCTTGCAACCTCGCGCTAAGGAACGCAAAAATCGCTGAATACAATCATCTTCAGCCGTTGCAGATTGTCTAAGCACGACTTGGCCAAGTGCAGTCGCCGCGATGATGGTGAGGCTAGAGAAAGTTCTCGATTTTTTAACTCGAAGAGAAATGTCGCGCTCTACTTCCTCAACAAAATCATCATCTTGGTCATCGTCAAAAGAAGAAGTTAACATCGCTTCTTGTTCATCGTCGTTATCATCGTTTGAGCTCATGATTTCGACATTTTGACCCAATACAGTTTCGAATGCATCAGCAGCCGCTGACCAGTCTGACTTTGCCGCCGCGCGCGCAGATATCCCACTAGTCAATGTCGATGACAAACTCAACGATGCTACGCCTCTTCTCGAAACAACGACGAGCGCTTGCAAGGCTGCCTTCTGCAGTAATATCGTATTATAGTTCAAATAATTGACAATTTTGTCATCATCTTCGTCATCAGCAGCAGCTTGTACGTTGTTCCGTCGTCTAGCAAGCTTTGAAATAGCAGTCATCGCGGCACAAAACGTCTCGACCCTCGTTTCATCATTGGCCACAATATCATATATTTCATAAAACGCCTCCATTGCTAATCTTGCAAATGCCAAATCCGCAGCTGTTTGCGTCGATTGCCGTTCACCAAATCTGGTCATCTCTTGCAGTAGCACGTTGATAGATTCTATGCAAATTAAAGTTCTATCCTTACCCTCTTTCGATTTTGCGCACATAAAGCACATCGATTTTAGTGCTCTTTTCTGCACGTCCCAAAGAGCACCATCAAGCGGTTGTACGTCGTTACCAACGCACGGTGAATTTATCAACTGTTGAAGTGCACGTATTGTTCCTTTACTATCGGCAACGTCGAAAGAATCGCGTCTTCTTTCAAAAAGAGTACCGAATAATGTTGCTAGTTCAATGCGCGTACTCTGGGTTGCTAAAGAAGTCGGCGCTGTTACTTTTTCAGTCACGGCGTGTAAGGTCTTCATCGTTTTTTTCCAAAGCGCCTTCGGCATACCACCGTTACCTTCATCATTTTCGAGTAGAATAGGCAGAAAATTATGTAAAACTGTTATGCTCACTTCTTCACAATCCGAGATGACTGAATCGATGAAGAATAACAACACGTCGTCCCAAATTTTATCAAAATTCTCAATCGAGACCAATAGTGGTAACGAATTTCGCAGCATGTTCCCTAAGTAAGATTCTAGCATGTTGACCAATAATTCGTTATCGTTATTGCGTACTTTCTTAACAATCTTTCGGTATTTATCGATCGAGGGAAATACAATTTTTTGAACGCATTCTTTTAGCTCGTTTTTGCTCAATAATTGAGCTCGGGAGACGAAGCATTCTATCAAGGCTGAAAAAGCCGCGACGCTTACTTCCAGTCTCGTATCATCGAATGATTCACAGAGATATGTCAGGATTGGAGAAATAGAAAAATCTGCGAGACCTGCTATGGTGAGCAAATTTAGTTTGATTCCATTTCGAACCTGTGTCATGTTAGCGTTGATGGCGTTCTTTGCTGCTGTTGCGTTATCATTGCTTACGCATTCGTTACCAAAAAACTCCAAGACGTTCTGTAACGAATCAATAGCTGATAAAGCGACGTTGGTTTCATTTTTCTGCTTTGCGTAGCGCGAGAAGCATTTTGCCGCATCCCCATAATATTCTTTTCCGATTAAATGCAACGCCTCGCTTTCAATCACCTTTATGGTTTCAAATGAATCAATCGTTAAATCGGCATCTGTTTCGTTTACGGCTACTTTTGAAAGAGTGTCCAGAAGTATTGGCCACGAAGTTTTGAGTTTATTCGCGCGTTTACTCGCAATGGCGTGCGCTATGGACAATGCGATTTGTTTCCCTCGATAATCTCTCGACGATTCGTAAAACGTCTTTACGTAAGAAACGACGCAGCACTCAACGGTCTCAAAGCCACCAGCAGTTTTCGCATACGCAACGTTCTTTTCATCTGCATCTAAATCAGTTGCGAGTATATTTACTGCAATTTTTTCAAAAATTTTGTACGCTTGCTCTCGTGAATGCCCCGATTCTTCTAATATAATTTTACAAAAATGCTTCGAGCAGACATCCCAGAACAAAGCGAAACGCGTCGACGCGTTGACTTCAATAACGGCTCGAAGCCGTTCCAAGTTTCTTAATCTTACCTCAAAGTTTACTTTTTGTTTCTTTTTGCTAATGTTATTATTGTTACTTTCTGCCAAAGCTCGCGCCTCTCGCAATTCTCGAATGTTTGCTTTAATCAAAGCATCGACGACGTACATCAAGTCATCGTTTTCGTATACGTTCATTGAGTTAAACATATCTTGTGCAGCTTCGGAAAAGACATAGAACTCTTCTTTGTATTCATACTCTGCACCGGTCCAATTCGAGGGTTTCAATCCAGTCGGTAAGTATTCCCGTACGCGCGTGCGTAAGGTTTTATCGGCAACACCTAACGTTCGCTCCAACGACGCTATCGTCTCTAAGACCATAAACCACGATTCGAAAAGTTTTCCTTCAGACGCGTCTACGATGTTGAATATAGCACGTAAACTCAAAGCATTTTTCAACGACAATCTTGGGACGGCTTTTTCGTTTTCATCGAATTTCTGCTTCTTTGTTTGCAAAGCAAAGTGACATAACGTCCCTAGAAACGCTTCTCTAGCGAGTTTATGTTTTGCTTTCACTGCCGCGCGTCCTGCGTTTTGATAAGCTTCGAATAAATATAAGCACGTCGACTCGTTTTCGGCAAGATCGAGCGATAAGGAAAAAATGGACGCCAAAGTCTCCCAGACTGCGTCTAACATCTTCTTCGCCGATTGAAAACGTGTCTCCGAAGAGTTATCAGAAAATGCCATTTCTTCTATAACTTTTGCGACGGTTAACAAACTTTCGATAGAAATAGTGACGGCGCGCGCGATGTACGCGTTCGTGTTTTCAATATTATTCGAGATATCTTCGTGCTCTATATTATTGCGAGAATTATCCTTAGTAATTGATAATTTTGACATCTTCTTTTCGAATTCGGATTGAACGACGTCGTAAACACATTCATTTTTATTCGCAGAATCATTCGTAGAGCTTAATCCAGCTTGAACAATTCGTCCTAAAATCAAACATATGCTCGCGAAAGGTGTTTCGGCATCATCTGCGTCGTCGGTTACTGTATTCGGGTCGCAATACGCTTCGTGTAAAAATGTACACACCTTATCGTTTGCGCAGAAATCTTTTAAAATCTCCACGGAAGACACGCGTAGCCATGGCGGCATTTCGCCTTCAAGAGATGAACTTAATCGAGATATGGACATTTTAATAAAATCTTCAAAGTGTGCACCATCGTTACGCCATTCTTCGACGATGATTCGGAACGTTTGCAAAACAACTTTTCGTTGCGCGAAATCTTCAACCTCGGCTAAGCTGAAGAATCTCTTCTCCAATGTCGCTTCGACGATTGGACAAAACCTGTCCTTGAACTCTTTCATTAACTTCTTGGACTTTCTAAACGTCTCCGATGAAAACTCAACGAGCGTATTGCATAACTCTAACGATGCAATCGTCGACACGAGTGATTCGTGTACGTTCTTATATTCGCAATTAATCGATCCATTTAAAATCCCATCTTCTTCGCTCCTTGCAATTGTCACTAAATCCGCAAACACGCGTTCCGCGACTTCCATCGCATCCTTATCATTCAACGCCTCCTCAAACACGAGCTTCAAAATCTCTCTCGCCGAAGTGATCGCCCGCGCAACGATCGCACCGGACTCAACTGCAGTAGCCTTCTTCGCTAAATACAACCCACGCATACAACACCCGAGAGCAATCGATATGTTCGCATCGCTCACCCTCGGCACGTTATTCCTACTCAAGATCAAACTCGCGATTACTCTCATCTGCAAATCCCACGATTTTGCGTTCTCGCATAAGTACGTCACCGCTATTCGCGCCGAAACCTGAACGCACTCGGCCTGTCGATTCCTCGGAACGCACTCGTTCTCACTCAATATCAACATTCCTTCTAATCCATAATAGAACATCTCGATCGACTCCTCGTTCTTCAGAGCCTTCAAGAATAAGTCCACGATTGCCTGTGCCGGTAAAAAACGAATGCGAGAACATAGTTTAGCGTTTCGCCGCTGATAATCACTTCTCTCGCCCTATGATCTCTCTCTCCCAAAGTACCAATAAAACGCGAATAAACAAAAACAGACACCGCGAAAATAGAAAGAAAAAATATCCGATTCGTTGTTAGCAATGAACACGACTCACCTCGTTCTCATGAACGAACGAAACGAACGAAAAATGTCTCGGACTCGTTCTAAGTTTCGTTAAAACCTGTTCGCCCAAGATCCTGATCTCAGGTTGCTCTAGCACTCGCGCAGTTCCTGCGGGCACGAAAAAGGAAAACATGTTGGAAGATCCATTCGAGAGGTTCAAGATCTCTCTCGCAGGTCGTTCGATCTCTTGATACGGCGATTGCATCGTCGTCGTCATCGATCGATACACTGCTCGCACAGGGTCGTATTTATTTCGTTTTAATCCGCCCTTTCTCCGACGGTCGCTGCGTCGTCGTCGTCGTCTTCTTTTGTGTCGTCGTTTTGAGATTTTGGATTATCCAACATGCGAAGAACGTGCAGAGGAACTTAAAAACGGATCTGAAAACAAAAACCGTTGACCGTGATTCATCGCGCGCTAAAGAAGACGGAACAGACGACGACGTAACGCGCGAAAGAAAAGAAGAAGCGAGAGCGAGCGAAAGAGAAAGACGAAGAGACGAAACCGGGCGATGCGACGAGAGAGATTCGTTCCGTGGAAGTTTTTGGAAAGTCTTAACGCGATACAAATCGGAACAGAGACGCGAGATTTTCATCAGAGAGAGCTTTGAGAGATGGACCGTTGGATGGAAGAACGCGGCCATGGCACACCGAAGCGAAACCGAATCCGTGCAATTCTTTCGCCAAATCGAGAGGAAGTTTTCGATGAACATCTTACGGCGAGCGATAGGAGCATAGGACGACAGTACTCATAGGGACAACCTCTGTCTTTGATTTTGTCCTCACATTCAACGTTTGTGAAAGAGGTCAATTAAATCAAACAACGACAAGACGCGAAAAAAAAACAATCCAAATCAATACACTCTCTCTCTTAATCTCTCGATCTCTCTCTCTTAATTCTCTCGCAAAATAATGCCGAGCTCTGAAAAAGAAGAACACGATTTGACTCGCGAGTTGTTCGTTAAAGATCTCATCTCGTGCATCGAAGCGCAAAACGAGGTCACGAAGTCCGAGGAAGAAACGCAGAAAGGAATCGCTTTGAAATGCGTTGGGAAGATGAAATTCGATTACGCAGAAGTATCTTCGAAAGAGTTGCAATCGCTATCGCGAGAGGTTGATTTAATGGTCGATCGAGTGCGAGAGAGGGGAGATTTGGAGGCCAACGGTCGTGTTGATGATGAAGGCGTTGAAATCGAGTTCGATTTGAAAGTTTTAGAGAATATTTCGGTAGGCGCGAATAAGGAAGGTATGGACGGAGTCGTCGAGAGAGAAAATTTTGCAAGGCGTGATCGTGATTTTGATGATGGTAATGAAGTGTATGTGAAGAGGGATGGGTTTCGGAAGCTCGCGATTCAGGTTTTTGTAGAGTTTGCGTCGTTCTTAATCGAAGGAGCGGAAGAGAGGGCGAACGCAGTCGAGGGAATTTTAGGAGATTTAAATGATGAAGAAGGAGATGGTTGGGGCGATAATGACGATGATGATGTTGAGTTGGAAGATGTAATGAAGTTTGCGGAAGAAAACGGAAAAAAGGCTATGATATCGGACGAGAACGATGTCGATGATATAATCATCGCTAGCAAAGACGACGACGACGACGACGATGATGTTGCAAATTGGATTCCGCTTGAAAATAACGTTGCACCGATTAAGACTGGTGGACTTGTAAACAATAGTAAGAAAAACGCGACGAAGGCGACGTCAGCGAAAAAAACGAAAACATATTCGAGGATTGAAAAGGCGCAATTTCTCTTGAGACACTTAACGCCAGCGTTGATTGGCGCCGATGACAATTCGCGCGTATCTGACGGTTCTGCGCCTTACGTTTCAAGAAAAACCACAGAAACGCTCGTGAGGCTTTTTGAGACACTTTCTAAGCGAATGCGTGCGGACGCTGAAAAGAATATAACGCAACATCGTACGATGCGCACGGCCGCTATGAACTGTCTCAGATCTAGGTTTCTCGTCAATCCAACGGAAATTAATTCAAACGAGTGCCTGAAAAGAATTATGAAAGCGTTAAAATTCGGCGAATACGCAAAACGAACGAAAGCAGAAAAGGAAATGAACGAAGGCGATGGAGCGAAAGAAGATGACATAGAAGCTTTGGCACTCTTAGCACATTTAGCTGCTCGATTTGCTGATAAAAATGCACTCGGTGCAAATTTTACAGTTCTGGGACAATTAGAAAATAGTACGAGTACGGCGAACTTAGCGAATGCGAGGCGTTCGTTTGCGCCACTCGTAGCAGATTCACTCGCAGTCATTGCCGCTCGATTTTGGATTTTTTCGCAAGAAGACTCTGATCAATCATCGTCGCAAGTTGACGAGGAAGATTCGGCGCTGAACGCGTGCGCTTTACTCTTGTCTTACGCTTTTACGAACAATAACTCGGATGCAATGATGTTAAGTTCTGGTTGTGTTGCTTCGATTGCAGCCTATTTTGCATCGAAAGGAGTTATTAGAAACGATAGTGATTCATCTTTATATTACGCACCAGGATCGGCAGCGGCTAGAAGATGTATCAGTTTAGGTATTGTCTCATCCAAAGGGACTCGGGAATTCTTTTCAAAAGCTCCGGCGTGCGTAGATGCTGCAAAATTGGAAGCGTTCACGCAAACCTCTCACGGTATTATATGGTCACTAGCGATCGATAACGATGAAGAAGAAGCTTCGAAGAGATTGAAAAGTATTTCGGAAAATCATTCAAACTCTATCGAAATGTTAAACACGATTTTACTTCTGTCGGCATGTTTCGCTTCTGCTGGTAACAACAACAACAACGATGGAATTCCTTCATCTGCTCTATGGAGAAAAGAGGGAGCGTTTCATGAAACATTGGTTGATATACTAGCGTCAACAAAAGAACAGGAAAAACGCTTAGTCGAAGACGCAAAAAGAAGATTAGCCGAACGCAGAGGACAAAATGAGAAGAAATGTAACGAGAGCGACGAAGAAGAAGATGATAATAGCAACATAAGCTCGAGTCCTACTACTATTTCTTCAGACGCAAAAGTTGACCCAGAATCCGAAAAAGCGAGAGATATTGCATCGGCGTCAGCTAGAGTTCTGAAAGATCTCGTCGCCGCGAGCGTTCTTGGTGATTCAAAGGCGATTAGGAAAAGCGACTAGAAATAGTAAAAATTAGATATGGCGCTTATTTATATTAAAAGATGGTGACGAATTTGTTTATCTAACTATAAACTAACCGGTGATTAATGGAATTTGTTCTTCTTTATCCTTCTTCTTTCTTGAGCCGATTGATTGATCGTCTTGAACTGGGTCCACTACTTCGACTTTTCTCTTCGGCTCAAATTGATAGACGGAATAAATGACATTTCTTCTTATTTGCGCCATCATTTCAACAAATAAGTTATAACCTTCCAACTTGTATTCAATGAGGGGATCTTTTTGTGCGTAGCCGCGCAATCCAACAGCTTGTTGAACGAACTTAATTGCTTGTAAGTGCTCTTTCCATAAGTTATCGGTTTGCGATAGGACAAAGTATCGTTCAGCCTCGGACATTAATCCTGGTTGTAACGCTTCGATTTCACCGCGTTTTTGCAAATACGCATCTTTTCCTCTCTTCACGAGATAGTTCCGTAAACCTTCGATGCCACCTTTATTCGCTTCTGCACGAAGAACGTCTTCTGATAAATCGTTCATTAATTTGCAATATTGCGCGCATTTACTTGCGAGTCCATCTAGAGGCCATTCCGGAACTGGAACCGAAGTATCGATGTTCGCCTTGACTATGTCGTCGATTGTTTTTTCAGAATATTCTAGCATGACATCTTTCAAACTATTTTCGTTTGATTTTAAAGCTTTTCTACGCTCAAAGTACACTTTTTCTCTTTGCGAGTTCAAAACTTGATCGTAATCGAAGAGTTGCTTACGAATGTCGTAAAAGTACGTCTCGACTTTCGACTGTGCAGAGTCCAACGATGCGGTTAACATTCCCGATTCGATCGGCATATCTTCTACGCGGAACATTGACATCATGTTTTGGATCTTGTCACCGCCAAAGATGCGGAACAAATTATCTTCGAGAGACAAAAAGTATCTCGTCGAACCAGGATCGCCTTGACGACCTGAACGACCGCGGAGCTGATTATCGACGCGTCGAGATTCGTGACGTTCAGTACCGATTACGTGTAATCCACCAAGCTGTAAGACTTCGGCTTTTTCCGTCTTTGTGAACGTTTCAAATTCTGATTCAATCTTTGTAAACGCGCTTCGAATGGCAAGAAACGCCTCGTCATCGGTTGGACCTTTTTCGCAAGCGAAAGATAAGCGATCTTCGGCTTCGAGCAAATCGAGAGTGCGCTCACCCCACGCGCTCACTGCTTTTTCAACCGCAGCAGTAAGTGCCGCTTTCGCATCTTGTGAGATATCGCACGGGTACAACCCGTCTTTAACTTTCCACCTATTCTCTTTCGCTTTACCCAAATTACCTTTCTTTTCAAACGCGAGGTCGCCATCTTCCGGTTTCACGATTTTCTGCAACAACGCTTCACGCACGCGCAAACGAGCCATGAACTCGGCGTTACCGCCGAGTAAGATATCCGTACCTCTACCGGCCATGTTCGTCGCAATGGTCACGGCGCCTTTACGTCCGGATTGCGCGACGATTTCAGATTCTCTCTCCACGTTTTCTGGTTTTGCGTTCAAGAGTTCGTATTCAATTCCTTCTTCGTCAAGTAATCTTGCAATGGCTTCAGAGCGCTCGACTGAGGTTGTACCAACGAGCACTGGTCGTCCTTTTTTGTGCATTCTCGTGATTTCTCTTCTCACCGCGTTCCACTTCCCGCTTTCTGATCGAAAGACGACGTCGGTGGCATCTTCGCGAGCGGTAGTTCTGTTCGTCGGCACGACTTGGACGGATAAATCGTAAATTTTATCAAATTCTGTCAATTCTGTTTCAGCCGTACCGGTCATACCACCGAGTTTTGGAAAAGTTCGAAAAAATGCTTGATATGTCACAGAAGCGATTGTGACTGTTTCGTTTTGAATGGTGACGCCTTCCTTTGCCTCTACGGCTTGGTGCAAACCATCGCTCCAGCGTCTGCCTTGCATCGTTCTACCAGTGAACTCATCGACGATGATGATTTCTTGTCCATTAACGATATAGTTCACGTTTTTCAATTGTAACTCCTTCGCTTTAATTGCGTTGATGATGTATAAAGCCCATTGCGTTCTTGGATCGTACAAATCGACGACGTTTAATAAATCTTCAGCGGCTTCATAGCCTTCCTCAGTTAATTGGACAGATTTCTGCTTCTCATCAACTGTATAATGCACTTGCTTTTGAAACGCGTCGGCGATCTTCGCGGCTTGAATATATCTCTCCGAAGGCTTATCCGCGACTCCAGAAATGATCAAAGGTGTTCTCGCTTCGTCGATTAAAATAGAATCAACTTCATCGATTATACAAAAGTTAAACTCTCTGAGAACTAAATCTTCTGGCGTTTGCGCCAAGTTATCTCTCAAATAATCAAACCCGAGCTCGGAGTTCGTTACATAAGTAATATCTTTCGAGTACCCTTGTCTCCTATCGATTTCGGACATGTTCGCTTGTATCAATCCAACGCTCAAACCGAGAAACTTATGAATTTGCCCAATCCATTCCATATCTCTCTTCGCCAAATAATCATTCACTGTAACGACGTGCACGCCTTTCCCACTCAATGCGTTCAAATACGCAGGCAAAGCGCTCACTAACGTCTTCCCCTCTCCAGTTCGCATCTCGGCTATTTGCCCTTCGTGTAGAATAACGCCCCCGATGACTTGCACATCGAACGGCCTTAATCCGAGCACTCTCTTACTCGCCTCTCTCACGACCGCAAACGCTTCCGGTAACAACTTATCCAACGATTCCTTCTTCTCCCCATTAATCCTCGCTCGAAACTCCTCCGTCATCTTCCTCAACTCCTCGTCCGTCTTCGCTAGCATTCGTTCCTCTAACTCGTTCACTTTTTGCACTATTGGGTCATATCGCTGCTTCGTCTTCTGCGCAGGGTCCGACTTAAACGGGTTCAACGAGTCCAGCTTAGGTAACGCAGTTTTGAACCCATCGAACATCGCTCGTGTTCTCAGCGCCTTCTTTCCATCTTCTTCGCGTTTTTCCAATCTTTTCCCCGGTTTCCATCGAGTGACGTTTTCCAATCGCGAAGCAGTAGTCCGTCGCAGTCGCGCTAGGTTCCTTCGATCGATCGAAGAAGAAGACTGCGCTAGAGCGCAGTGTTTTACGAGCACCCGGGCAGGGGATGATTGCATTCGATGTCGATTTCGATTTCGCGATTCGCTTTTCTGGATGCGGTTTTAGTTTATTCGCCTTCGCCTTCTCTTTTGTGACTGTGGATAAAGAGAGGAAACGTGTTAAAAGCAGTGCAGGCGCGCTGCTGATGAGTGGCTATTTTAGACAATTTACGGGTCGTTTTGCACGCGGGACGTTTCATGGACGAGTGATAAGAGTGCGCACATAGAGAGAGAGAGAGAGAGAGCGTTTAGGGACAATATTCTTGATTAAAAACGAGTGCGAGCGCTTGTGTCGACGCGTTAGTATTTGACCATCGACGCGGTTTTGAAATATCTCGTCGTCGTCCGTCTGTCTTGATTGTACGCGATCGTTACGCGTCGTCGACGTATGTGATTCGTGCGTTCGTGCGCGCTGTTGAATGAACAGATATCTTGACGCGCGTGATGAGAAACGTTGCACTTGAATGGCGTCTCACAGAGCGTGTACGCGCAAGTGTGATGTCAAATGACCAGATTGCGCAAACGCTTTATCACATAAATGACACTTCTACGGCTTCAATCCAGTATGAATGCGCAAGTGAACTTTCAAAGCACTAGATGTCGTAAACGTTCTCTCGCACCCAGGACATTTGAACGGCTTCTCGCCAGAATGCGTGCGCAAATGTGTTGTCAAATGACCAGAATGCGCAAACGCTTTATCACATAAATGACATTTAAACGGCTTCAAACCAGTATGAATGCGCAAGTGTACTGTCAAAGCAGAATGCGAAAACGCTTTCTCGCACCCAGGACATTTGAATGGCTTCTCGCCAGAATGCGTGCGCAAGTGCCTCGTCAAATCACCAGATTCCGCAAACGCTTTATCACATAAATGACATTTAAACGGCTTCAATCCAGTATGACTGCGCAAGTGTGTTGTCAACTGACCAGATTGCGCAAACGCTTTATCACATAAATGACACTTATACGGCTTCAAGCCATTATGAACGCGCATATGTATATCCAAAAGACTATTACTCGGAAACCCTGTATCGCACACGTGACAAACATGTCGTCTCCTATCATCATTCGTTCTTCCTCGTTCTCTTTCATGTACAATCTCTTCTTCTTCTTCTTCTTCAGATTCTAATTCACATTCACTTTCACTTTCTTCTTCGTGATCTTCTTCTTCTTCTGTTGAAGAACTTCTCGATCTCGAACGACCAATCACGTTCACTCTTGAATTCCTCACCGGTGTACTCTTCCTCCTGACCATTACGATACGAACACAGTGACCATCATTGACTGCCGCTATTGGCGTCAAAAAACTGAACGAAGAAGAAGAAGAAGAAATCAAGAGGAACTAATAAAACTGTCTCGAATTCTTCAAAAACAAACGACGACACCGCATTCAATAGTGTAATAATACCCATAAAAGTGATACGCAGAGAAATCTCGATAGTTCTCAAAGCCGAGAACTATAAAAACAGTACCATCTTTGAATAGCTCTCGCATAAGATATATTGGTTCTATTCTGTTAAGCGCGAGAACGATCACAGGCTTGGGAGTTCTGTTCAAATTGGACTTTACAGGGACGAGAGAAAGAGAGAGAGAGCTTTGATAAACGCATCGAAGAAGAGGTGAATGAACAAAACGTGCGCGAGCAGTACTCGACGATACTGCGTTCGTCGTAATCGTCATCGCGCGAACGACAGGAAACGCTCTTCTTCTTCCTCTTTTTCTTCGTCTGAACGAAAACATTGGAAACTTTGTTCAGCTTCGAAGGGGACTGCTTCTGCTGATGATGATGGCGATAGAGCGCGGCGGCAGACGACGATCGATTACGTAGAACTGGAACGGAAACTGGAAGAAATCATCGACGGAGAAGAAAATGCAAACGAAGACGAAAAGAATTTTTATGACATTTTCGACGATTACGACATCTTGTCGGACCAACAAGAGATGTTGTTCCAACGCACTTTGATGGTCATCGAGAACTATCACTTAGAGTTCGCTCCATTTTTACCTAAAGGGACTAATTTAGCGATGTATGTCTATCAAAACATTCGAGATATGGATATGTATAACAGGGGACGTTTTATGTGGATGTTGAGCTCGCGCGGGATTGAGAACGCGTGGGAGTTAGCTGGGGAGGGGTATAGGTTAGGGCCCGTAGAGCGCGAGTGCGTCGCCGGGAGGGCTATGACGTTCAAGGCTGACGCAGAGGAGTACTTGGAGGAGTTCGGTTATGATGATGATGATGATGATGATGATGATGATG
>Ga0115001_10002701_pt1 | contig 13559 bp, 6 predicted proteins | sample ArcticOcean_MG_C_12_FD_89869 | JGI IMG/M metagenome (GOLD analysis project Ga0115001, IMG submission 89869) | Marine microbial communities from western Arctic Ocean - ArcticOcean_MG_CB8_130 | ecosystem: Environmental > Aquatic > Marine > Oceanic | place: Arctic Ocean: Canada Basin | collected... | reverse complement strand
CATTTATTAATACGAACACGCTCTTCTTCTTCTCCTCCTCCTCCTCCTACTCGTATAACTGCTACTATTAATGATAACAATAATCAAAATAACGATATTGCTTTGTATAAGTTCTATGAAGATAGAGAGAGAGTATTGATCCTGATGTTATGGTTAACGTTGATATTCATTGCGACTTTCGTGGCACCGAAAACGGTTGGAGATTTCGATATGGAACTCATTAAGGAGTTGATTACGCACCCGTTCTCGAACGATAATAGTATAAGTAATAAGCTCTTTGAAGCCTTGTTTAATTCGTTAGGAGTTATACCCGCCGTATACGCATCGCTGTTATTCCCTTGGGCGAGGAAACAACCAAAATATTTACAACCAAAGTGGTTTTGCGGATTATCGTTCGCTCTCGGATTTTTCGCGTTAGGACCGTATTTAATCTTACGCACTCCGCCTTTGACAGATGATGATGATGATGATAGTAACAGAAGTAATAATAGACTTACAAGGAAGTCCGATCTAGGGTTCTTCACGAGGACGATATTGGAGAGTAAAGTGAACGCGATGTTCTTGACTATATTTTCTTTGTTTCTTTATTATTGGGCGATTTCGCACGCTTTTGACTCAGGCGTATTCAAAGAATTCGTTCAGTTATTGACCGAGAAATCGACATTGGCGTGCGTTTCGACGTGCGATTTAATCGTGTTAAGCATTTGTATGAAGAGCGCGATGACTGAAGATTTCTCAAGGCGACGAACGGAAAAAGAAGAAGAAAAGGATTTAAATGCAATATTCTATCTTATTCCTGTGCTTGGACCGAGTTTATATTTATTAACGCGGCCATCGTTGCCGGAATAATTATTTATTTAATTTGTTTCGTAAGTGTTCGAATAGATATGTAGTATGATCGTGTGTTTATATGTACCAGTACTTACTTGTATAATGTGATGATGATTATTAATAAAAAGTAGTTTTTTTTTAATGATTTACAAATCCATGATTGCTTTAGTAGCAGCTGCCGTTAACGTCGTATTGTTCGCTTCGGCATATTTGGTCAACTTTTCCAACGCGGCGCGTTCGATCATTACTCGCGGCAAGCGCTCGGCTGACACAACAGTTCCGGGGACGTATGCCTTTTGAAACGCTTTGATCTCATCAAAAGAAACGCGGTTAACAAAGTCACCAAAGTGTTCTTTATCAGTCGCACGTTTTTGCTTCCAAAACGCGAATAAGCTTTCAAAATACGTTTCGAAATCATCAACCTTTATTTTGTCCTCAAACTCTCTCGCAATGCCGGTCAAGTTTCTCGTGCCGCCTAACCAGATTTGATACGTGTTCGGTCCATCGCCAACGAATCCGAGCTCGGCCATATACGGTCTCGCGCAACCATTTGGGCATCCAGTCATGCGAATCATAATATCATCAGCCTTTGTTAATCCAACTTTATCCATAACAACGCGGAGTCTTTTGTTAATATCCGGCAACCCTCTCTCGGCTTCGGTGATTGCTAAGCCGCACAACGGTAGAGCTGGGCACGCCATGGATAACATATCGTTCGGTTCAATGTCATTGAGATCTTTCAAACCGGCATTTTTTAACGTTTGATGAATGTCATCTCGCCACTTTGGGTCGACGTCGCATAAAAGTAAATCTTGTTGAGCCGTTAAGCGCACTGGTAATTCATATCTTTCGATGACTACTCTTAAAGCTTTCTTCAAATCGCCTCTTAAGCGACCGTTTTGAACGTGGACGCCGTACCATAACTTACCATCGCCTTGTTCGTTCCATCCCAAATATGATTTGAACTCGAACTCCGGTAACGCTTTAATCGGTTCGAACTTCTTGCCGAAATATTGTTCAGTCACTGAAGTGAATTTTTCGACGCCCCACGCGTGGACTAAATATTTTAATCTCGATTGTTTACGATCATCTCTTCTACCGTAATCTCTTTGCGTGCAAACAATAGCTTTCACGGCGTAGAAGATATCACTCTTGTCAACATATCCAATCGGTGATGCGATTCTTGGAAACGTTTCGTTGTTTCTATGCGAACGACCCATACCGCCGCCGGCGTAAACGTTATAGCCGATATGTTTACCTTGCGCATCGTTCACGACGCAAATACCGATATCGTTCGAGAGAAAGTCGATATGGTTATCTCCAGGGACTGTAACGCCGATCTTAAACTTACGCGGTAAAAACAAAGTTCCATAAATTGGTTCTTGCGATCCCTCGAAATTCGTCCCGAAACGATTATCCATCCTCGCTTCAGTGATTTCGGGCTTCTCAACGGTCATAACTTGTTCACCGTCGAGCCAGACGTCGTAATAGGCACCAGATTGCGGCGCTAATAACTCGGCAATATCTTTTGCCAACGTTTGTGCGATCTCATACGCAGGGTTTGATTTATCCGGTGATGGAGCAGCCGTGACGTTTCTATTAATATCGCCGCACGCTCCCAACGTCGATCCCATGTTCTTAATAACAGTTCTAAAAGTAGATTTCAAATCAGTTTTCAGAATCCCATGTAACTGATACGTTTGTCTCGTCGTCAAACGCAAAGTCCCATTCCCATGCGAATCGGCTAAATCATCCATTGTTAAATATAACTTATTCGGAACTAAACCCGCGGGTTGTTTCGTCCTCATCATGAATTGATAGAACTTCCCTTCACCGAACGATCTCTTCTCTCGATCGTCTTGTTGATACCCACCATGGAATTTATATAGTTGTGCCGCATCTTCTGATATAAAAGTCTCCGACGTCGCCAATTGCTCAATCAACGGATGTCTCAGGAAATCCGAGTTCTCCTTTATGATCTCCACGGCCGATCGCTTCGGTTCTTTCTTCTCCTCTTGTTTCTTCTGCGGCGTCGCCACGTTTGAGATTACTAAAGATCTTCTTCTTTGATGAAGTAGTCTGTTATGATTATTATCGTGATCACGTTCGTTCTTGTTTTTATTCGTTCTTGTTATTTTCTGAAAGTACGCGTGAGCGGACGATGAACAGAGCGCTCCTGTTAGTCGTTTTGATATCGTAGTAAAGTTAAAGTGCACGCAAAGGTCAGTCAAAGATTTTGTTCAGTCTTGCAGTACGAGTAGAGAGAGCTCTCGATGAAAAAAAATATCTAAAACTCAAAACTGAGGGCAAAAACGACTTCGTGAAAGCGAGCGAAGTAAAAAAACGAAACAGAACGATCGATTCGATCATGATTGATGAACGATTAGACGAAACTCTGTTATGAGTACGTAACAGATCGGTTCAAAATTGCATGATCTCTAGCGCGTTCGATCGATCGATTTCATTCGCGCGCGCGCATCAGGACTTCTCTAGGGAAACAGAGACACTCGTTTTGATGACGAATGCAAAATTGAGAGAGAGAGAGAGTCCGATGATGATATGATGATGATGGACGCGGGAACGAAGAGAGTGAACTTAAGATGAAACTAACCTACGGTTTGCGTCGATGCGAGCATTTTTTCGTTACTTATTTATAAAATCCCGTCCACTGATTATATATATATATATATATATATATGATTACTACTCTAATGAACGTTTTGACGACGTTTGAGGGTTTCTTCTCCCTTTTTGTTTTTCTCCCTTTTCTGCATTTTTGGCATTTCTGATGAGATTCGCGCGGTTGCCCAGCACTTTTCCTTCCTGTGCTGTTCGAAGATTTTGAACCTCTATATAATAAGAAGATATTGATCGTGTACTTTGCACTTGTTGCACTCGTTGCACGCAGCACCATCAGCATATATATATATATATATATATAATATTTACGACGATGCCAATCCCTACTGCGCACTGGGGCGACGAAGCGGTGGCAACTCGAGCGTACTTTTGATTGCAAGTTCTTGCAACCCCCCGCTGCTCGACTGGTTAGTCGTTACATCTCGTTCTGTATATCTATGCAACAAACGTTCCAAACAAATCGATTTTCTTCCCTATTTCGATATGCGCGAAGTCCGCGAATAATAGTGACAATCAATCAATCGATCGATCGATCAAAAAACGAAAGGAATCATTGATTTCCTTTGTTTCGGAAACCTCGAAATGTTCTCCTTATACCATAGTAAATTATGCTGAGCTGCGACCGATAAGTTAGCGAATACGGCGACGAGCATATATACGGATAACTCAGAGAAGTTCAATAATAAGCAAATCGCGAAATAGATTACGATCTCGAAGAAGTAGTGCGGACATGCGACTAGCTTAAATAACCCTTCATTGATTTGCTTGTAACTATTTTTATTCGTCGTCTTCGTCGTCTTGTTATTAGTATTACTATGTCGTTTCCGCGCGTTTGCCAATTGGTTATGACACTCGTTTTGTTTGTAATTCGCGTAAAAGAATAACAAAGAGGCCGTAACGATTCTTATCAAATCGTACGCCGTTGTCGTTACTGCTCCATTATTATTATCGATATTATTTTTATTAACTAAACTCAACGAAGCGCATATGTAATAGAGCAAACCTAATACATAGCCTAAAACGTGCATTCGCGACTCTTTCTCGTTTTGCCCCTGCACTTGTACGAATAACGATTCGTATAATCTTCTCGTGACGTGAAATTGGAACAAAACTCTGGCCAGAAAACTTAAATCGTTCTTCATTATTCGTGTTATATTTGTTATTGTTCTTACTACTATCGCTCTGCTGCTGCTGCTGCTGCTGCTACTACTACTACTACTATCGTTATTATTATACGTCGCGAGGAGTAAATACATGTTCCAAAAAGTGCCGACAACGTAGAAATGCGCGAACCATTTATGGGGCACAGTTTTTAAGCTCTCTATAGCATTCACAATGGATGCCTTCATATATGATTCTTTTTCGTTGGTCTCATACGCCTCATAATTACTTTTGTTATTCTTCGTCTTCGTCTTCATATTCGTCTTCGTCTTCGTAGTAGTTGTACTAATTTTAGTTTTCCCTCTTCTCGCTAAGTCGCATACGAAGCGAGAGACGAATGGGACGTCCAAAGTACCGACAACGGATGCGATCGCGAACATGGTCCAGAAATCTTTCACGTATTGCTCAGAAACCCCTAAATTGACCTGAAACCAGCTCTGTCGTTCATTTAAATAATATGCATATATATATTAGTATAAAGAAAAATGGTGAAGGAATGAAAAAAAACATCGTCCATGAACGCAACAGCAACAAAAACACTCATCTCATCATCATCATCATCTTCTAAAGAAGAAGAAGACCGATAAAATGGAACAATTAAAACACGCAAACAAACGTGAATCAAAAAATAACTCTCAGATAGCACAAACTATATACGTTGAAGTTTCACGAAGATCACGCGTATGTAAATACTACAATCTTTCAATGGCTTTCAGTACTTTAAAAATAGCATTCCTCATCGAAGTTACGTATCTCGCTCTTATTTTAAAAGTAGACGCATTAAAATAATTATTCATATTCTTACCAAAACAGAGTACGTTAACGTAAACAAAACATGTGGATCTCTCAATGGCTGTTTATCCCGTGATTTATCGTAATCGTTCTCTATTGTACCGGGCATGTATATTTATCTTCCTCTTCTTATTCGAAGTTTATAAATAGTAAAGTTCTCTTCTTCTGCCCTTAAATTATTATAATGTCGAAAACGCTTCAGCAGAGGGCGGATCAAAGCACAAAATTGATCGAAAAATTTGTGCTGCTAAATAAATTCGTTTCCTCCTGCTTAAATTTCGCTCACAATAAATTCCCAATCAATCAATAAATTGCTACTGCACTGTGCCGAAAAAATAAAGTAAAACATGTCCGTGGCCGGTATTGACTTTGGATCACAGACGAACGTAATCGCGCTGGCGAGGCGAAAAGGGATCGACGTCGTCATGAACGAAGAGTCCAAGAGGGAAACTCCTTCGTTAGTGAACTTTGGGGACAAGTACGTTCGTTTTTTTAAACACTTTTATTATTCGCGTTTTTGAAGAAAAAATGATGATTGAAAAGATCGAGAGAGGTGACTTTTGGAAATCTCAAAAGAGCTCTCAAAGTGCTCTCAATAAAAGAGAAGAGAGCATGCGTGTGTGTGTGTATGAATTATAGTTTGATCACGATCACGATAGTTCGTAACCAGTTCAATCGTTCGTTTGCGTGATACTGTTCAGTAGTAGTAGTAGTAGTAGTGTTCTCTGTCAAGATTCGGTCGGCGGCCGATCTCGATGAGAAGAAGAAACAGTTTTCTTTTCTCTTCTTTTTTTTGAAAAGAGAGAGAAATTGGGAGACTTTTTCACAAGAATGTGCTTTTTTTTGGTCAAAATAAAATTTCAACGACGAGCGGATCCGACACCTTTACTGCTTCTCTTTACTCGCTCTCCCATTCGTTCTCGCACAAGACTTCAAAATACTAATTTAATTTTTCTTCTTGTTCATTGATATTAACAGGCAAAGATTCGTTGGATGCGCTGCTGGGGATAAGATTAACATGCAACCGACGAACACGGTGCAATGTTTGAAACGCTTGATCGGGAAAAAGTTTACGGATGAATCAGTGCAAGAGGATATAAAGGAGTTTTTATACCCAGTAAAAGGGAACAAAAATGGAGATATTATAGTTACCGTGGAGTATATGCATAAGAAGAGAGAGTTTACGCCAGAGCAATTGTTGGCGATGATATTATCGGATTTGAAACGAATCGCCGAGATCGATAACGAAGGAGTTAAGATCACCGATTGCGTTTTATCTATACCGATATTTTTTAACGACGTACAAAGAAGAGCAATGATCGATGCGGCGACAATTTGTGGTTTATCAGTCATGCGCTTGATGCATGAAACGACCGCTACAGCTTTGGCGTATGGTATTTTCAAGACGCAAGAGTTCACGGAGAAACCATCGAGAGTCGCTTTTGTTGATATGGGACATTCCGCAATGCAATGCTCAGTCGTTGAATTTACTTCGAAAGGTTTAAAAGTTTTATCGACTGGATATGATACGAAATTAGGCGGTGGTGCGTTTGATAACGCGATGTTTCATCACTTTTGCGAAGAGTTCAAGGAGAAGTATAAAATTGATATTAAATCAAACGCGCGCGCCTCTTTTAGGTTAAAAAGCGCAATCGAAAAGACGAAGAAAGTTTTATCGGCGAATCCAGAAGCACCGTTAGCAATCGAGTGCATTATGGACGACGTGGACGTTAAATCCATGATTACGAGAGAGAAAATGGAAGAATTGGCGCAGAACGAAATTAACGGTTTAATGGGACCAGTTCAACGAATGGTCGCCGATGCGAATTTGAGCATTGCGGATATTCAATCGATCGAAGTCGTTGGTAACGCCTCGAGAATCCAATGCATTCAAAAAGCTCTCGAAGATTTTTTTCAAAAGCCAATCTCGAGAACGTTAAACGCGTCTGAATCCGTCGCCCGCGGATGCGCTTTACAAGGAGCCATGCTTTCGCCGTTGTTCAGAGTTCGAGAGTTTGATGTCATTGATACTTTTGCTTTTCCGGTGAAAATGTCATGGCCTGGAGATAGCAAAGGTGAAGTTAAAGACGTGGAGTTGTTTGAAAAGTATAACCCAATTCCGAGCACGAAGCAAATGACATTTCTTAAGCCAAAAGCGTTCACGGTGCAAGCGACGACTGATAATGAATCTTCGCTCGGTACGTTTGATGTTGGACCTTTACCTTCTTTACCGAAAGGAAAAGATAAACATACGGTTAAGGTTAAAGTCAAATTGAACTTGAACGGTTTAATCGAATGCACAGAGGCTCAAGTTTGGGAAGAATACGAGGAAGAAGTACAAGTGCCAATCGTAGAAGAGCCGAAAATCGAAGAACCGAATTCGACTGCTACTAGCGAGGAGGAAAAAAAAGAGGGCGAAGAAAATAGCGGCGGCGCCGGTGATGATGATATGGAAGGGGAAAAGATGGAAACTGAAAGCAAACCTGTTCCAGTGGTGCATGAGAAACCGAAATTCAAGATTGAGATTAAAAAGAAAACGAAGAAAACTGACGTTCCGGTGAGCTCGACGCATTTGGGAGGTTTGCCTGATAAAGTTATCGAAAAGTGTAAGCAAGAAGAGTTTGATATGGCTTTGCAAGACAAAATTATGGAAGAGACGAAAGAACGCAAAAATGCGGTCGAGGCGTACGTGTATTCCATGCGCACGAAGATCGAAGAAGGTGGTTTGTTGTTCGATTACGTCAAAGAGGACGTTCGCGAATCGTTCAGAGAGTTATTGAATAACACCGAAGATTGGCTTTATGAAGACGGTGAAGACGAAAGCAAAGGGGTTTATATTCAAAAGCTCGATGAATTGCGATCGATTGGTAACCCTGTTGAAGAGAGGTATAACGAGGAATCGAAACGACCGGGTGCTATTGCTGCTTTAGAAACGGCGTGTCAAATGATTAGACAAACTTCGTTGGACGAAGCGCATGCTCACATCGACGCCGAGGATTTGAAGAAAGTTCGAAAAGAATGCGATGATGCGATAAAGTGGTTATCCGAAAAGGTTGAATTACAATCCTCGTTACAGAAAACGGACGATTGTGTGTTGAAATCTGAGGATGTTGAGAAGAAACGCTCGGTTCTTGAACGATTCGCGACGCCGATCTTATCTCGAGCAAAACCATTACCGAAGAAAGAACCGAAAAAGAAAGAGGAACAGAAGAAAGAAGATGCCGCCGCCGCCGCCGATGGAGAAGAAAAACTCGATGGAGATGCTGAAATGGAATTTTTTGATGGTGATGATGCTAATGCTACAGAAGATGCGACGATGGAAGACACGAATAATAATAATAAAACAACGGCGGACGATCTCGATTAATAATGATAAAAAATAAACATACACAAGTACTAGGATATATTTTCAACATCTACTATAAAAAGTAATTAATCGCAGCACTTTAACTATTAAATCCATTGCGTGGATGGGCGCGATTTCCCTGGAGGAGTCACGTCGCCCGATCTATATCCTCGCGGCGACAAAGCAAAGCCGTCGCTTTCTTTTCGAACTTTCTTCACCACGGGCTCAGAAACGTAAACGTTCGCAAGCTTACTCGCTAAATCTTTCGCGTTAACATTCTTACTATTAGGAGTATCACCACCGACTTCTCCGCCTTTTTCTATCATTTCAGTTTCATCATCTGGTAACGTGTCGTATTCTGTATTCATTAAAGGAACTGAATCTTTCTCGACCAAGTGTGAAGGCAAATGACCTACTCTCGTACGTAATTCGTCAGCCTCGGAAGGACCTCTCGATCCGTACGTATAAGTCGTCATTGGTAAAATACCTTTCTCAATTGCGTTAATTATTGGATCACATACTGCCCACGCGGCTTCTAATTCATCGTTCCTCACGAAATGACTTTGATTTCCATTAATGACGTCTAAAATTAAGCGATCATACGCTCTTCTCGGCGCTTCGCCGCACGCGTCTTTCCTAGCCTGTTCCATTTTCCATCTCGAACTTAATTCCATCTCAGAAGCGACTGGTTTCACGCCTAACCCTGGTTCTTTAATAGTCACTTTCATGTACATCTCTTCCTTCGGTTGCATTCTTAAAACGAACTCGTTTGGACCGGCGGCATGTAATCTGCTCTCGTCGTCTCTTCCAAAAACATCCCCTGGAGATTCTTTCAATTGCACGCGAATCTCCGATCGTTTTTCGTTCATGCCCTTACCAGCTTTGAAAATAAAAGGCACGCCGTCCCAACGATCGTTTGCTAATTTCAAAACCGCCATTACAAACGTAGGCGTTTTCGAGTTTGGCCTTTCATCTTGATAGCCTAAATGTTTTTTGTTCTTTGATTTTGAATATTGCGCGACGACGGTATTTTTCAAGACATCGAACTTATCGTTCGACATAGCGACTTGCCTTAAAACTTTCAACTTCGCGTCTCTAACATCCTCTGGGTCTAAAGACACTGGCGCATCCATGGCTAAAACGGCCAATATTTGCAAAAGATGGTTTTGCATAACGTCTCTCACTATACCGTTTTTATCAAAATAATCCCCTCGTTGTTGATCTTCGGCTCCATAAGGTTCTTTGAAAATAATCTGTACGTTCGCGACGTTATCTCTGTTCCAAATCGGTGATAACAACCTGTTCGCAAATCGCATGACTAATAAATTCTCAATCACTTCCTTCCCCAAATACCTATCCATCCTATATAAATCTTCCTCTCTCCATTGTTGTTCGATTAATAACTTCCTGTTCATCATCTCGCACGTTTTACGATCTCTCCCAAAAGGTTTCTCTAAAACGATCCTCGTCCACCCTTTGCGTTTCGTCCTTTTCTCCGCCTCTTCGTGCGATATACACTGCTTATCATGTTTCTTCGTAAACCTTTGAATCTTCTCCGTACAACTCGCGACTAGCTCCGATCGTAGACATAAATACCACATCCTATTCGCATGCTGCGACAAATCCTCGTTCTCCCGCTCCCACTGCTCGACTTTACTGCCAACCTCTTTCATCATCGTCGCATCGTCGTCGTCATCGCATGGATCAAAATCTTCCTCCGTACTGCTATTTACCGCGTTCACTGAAAAATCCTGTTCTAAAAATCTGTCCCCTGCGTTCCTTAAAAACACGCACTCTAAGTCGTCCAAGAACTCGTTCATCAACCCTTTCGTCGGTTTCGACGTATTCGATCCATCTGGAGCTTTCCATACTCGATTAATCTCCTCTGCGACTTTATCTTTCCATATTAACGTCTTCTGCATCTTCGACGAGTGATCATCGTTATCCTTAATAATAATAGTATTAGTATTATTATTATTATTATTATTATCACTAATCACTAAGAATATCTTCGTCCTCGCAGGTAAAAAAGATTGCGAGTGTAAGTTGAATAACGCGGGCAGTAACTTCTTCAGAGAGAGGTTCCCAGTGGCACCGAAGACGACGATCGATAGAGTTTCGTTCCTGACCTTTAGTTTTTGGGATATCGTCAACGATTTCGCGCGTGATGAGTGCATTCTTTAATCTCTTTATGTTCCTCTTTATTAGTAGTATTCGTTTTTTGTGATTATGATTCGTTTTTTGTGAAGTCGTTATTATTAAGTTCATGAGGAAGTTTAAATTCTTTCCTCTTCTTTTAATTAGTTTTCTACTTCGCGGTACGCACGTTTTATTTCAAAAGCTATCGTAGTAGTAGTAGTACACGTTTTCGTGATATCTATCGCGTCTCTTAATCTCTCTCTCCCTCTCTCTCACACACTCTCTTTGTTCTAATTTTTATGTACGGCGTCAGACGTCGTCCGCCGTTATTGTGCGAATCATCGTCACCGTCGCGAGTTTGAAGTCGGTCAAAGTTTAGAAAGTTTATTGAACATTTTGTTGAGCATTTCACCGACGAACGAAGGAGATGTAGTACCTGCAGCGTTTTTGGTGGTATCGATCGTGATCTTCGTAGAGTTTCCGGAATGATTATCTTTTAGTTGAATCGCCCAACTCCCGTCTTTGTTTCGCTCAATAGATTCGGTGATTGATGAATCGGGTCCGATATTCATAGTTAACGCGTTCGTGTTCTCGTTCGGTTTCGTGTGCTCGATAGAGATAACCGTTTCTTTTGCTTTTCTGTTGTTGTTTCCATTGGCATCATCAGCGCTCGCCGTTTCAGTGTGAACTTTCGCTTTAAAAATTGTCACAGCCAGCCTATTTGGAGATGATATATTTACATTTTGTTCATCCTTACCGAGCGCTGCTGCCGCTGATTGTCGAGCGTCGTCGTTTTTATTATTACTATTGTTGTTTTTGTTGTTATCTTCGTTTGAATCGATTTTATGGGTTTCGACGTCGCCTATTAAATAGCAATTCAAAACCTTCAATTTATTACCGTCGTTGTTATTTTCTACAGTGCGTCTTTTGACTAGAGCAGAACCAATGTTTGGGAGCATGAAATTTCCTGGTTGCGCGGCCGCGTCGGAGACATAATCGTCTCTGCATAATTTTCCAAACATGAACGCATCGATCATATCAGCACCTTTCCGAGAGATGAAATTAAAGGCCTTATAGGAGAAGTTAGGTCCGATTGCATACGAAGATAATCCAGCGCCAGGGCCATCTAATGGCCATGAGTAAAAATAGATTCTCTTCTCGTGCCCTTCCGGTACGCCGCGTGAATCTCCTAATTTTATGTAATTCGAAGTTCGTTTACAATTATCAGGTCCTCGATCGTTACCACAAATGCCTTCGAACAGTTCTTTCTTCAAATGTAAGTAATCGTAGTCTTTCGGAGCGTTCTTTAACAAACGTTCCATGCGCGGTTTCATTTGACCTTTCTCGACGTAATTATCCGCTTCCATTATCCACGCTGGATATATTTTATCATCACCTTGTTCATATGCCATATCATCCACAGCACGCCATGCGTTGAAATGCGCGTACATGCACCCGATGTGATGCGCAATTTGGATTCTCCCATCGCCTAACATCCCAGACGTCGGATTACGCTCATCGATCGATGAAACCCACGGTATACCTTTCAAATTATCTTTATTCCTTCTTACATCATCCGTTCTCCAATTCGGCATTTTGAAATTCTCTCTGTTAAATATCCTCAAAGGTTCTACTCCGTACTCCGCGTCTGATAGATTTTCTGGCCACTCCATCGCGTTCGCGCCGAATATTGAATACGCTCCTTCGAACACTTCTTTTATTCTCTTCAAATCTTCGTAGTCTTTCTCGTTATTTCGTTGTACGATGACCATTGGATTTCGTTCATCGCTATCTCTTCCTTTCTTGTTCTCGTTCTTTTTCTCGCTATCGCGATTGTCCTCCTTGTTCTTTCGTTCACCGTTTTCGACTGCTGCGGATCCATAGGCTCGTCTTTTGCTAAACTCAAAACTCGCGCTCGTACTAAAACAAACCGATGCGATGAAAACGAGCGAGAGCACGAGCACGCGCGTCGTAGAACTACTCTCGCGCTTCTTCTTCTTAGCTTTCTTTTCATCGTTTTGAACGAATTCGACATCTTGAGCCGCGTAAGAAGACGCCTTAAAAGTATCCGAACGAAACAGCAAAAGTTCCTCTCGTTCCTCTCGATCACTCGATTGCATCGTCGTCGTCGTCGTCGTCGAAGCAGAGTACTATCGATTTTATCTTAATTTTAATCAGAGTTCTGACGACGTCGTTTTGGATCCTTTTCTTTCTTCTTAGTCTGACGAGTCATTAATTCATTAATGCACACTTTATTAGTATTATTGCAAGAATATTTCCTTAGTAGTATATAGTAGTAGTGTTTACTTTGTAGAACCGCTGCATAGTGAGTACTCTGAAATGAGTCAACGCTTAGTAAGCCTTATTCGTTCTTCCTCTTCCTCTTCTTCTTCTCCCGATGCTTCGGTTTGTTTCGTAGTCAAAAAGAGAACAATAATAAGTAGTACACGAATAAGAAGAAGAAGTACTGATAACGCGTTGCACGGAGTAAAGAGCAACGCAAAAGACAGAGCAGAAGAAGAAGATCATCGATCGGCAATTAATGAGAACGAAAGATTAGTCAAAGAAGGGGACGAAATACCAGAAGCGAAGTTATCGTTCTTCGACTACGAAGGGAACCTACAGACGATGGAGACGAAAAACATTTTCT
>Ga0115001_10002698_pt1 | contig 13580 bp, 6 predicted proteins | sample ArcticOcean_MG_C_12_FD_89869 | JGI IMG/M metagenome (GOLD analysis project Ga0115001, IMG submission 89869) | Marine microbial communities from western Arctic Ocean - ArcticOcean_MG_CB8_130 | ecosystem: Environmental > Aquatic > Marine > Oceanic | place: Arctic Ocean: Canada Basin | collected... | reverse complement strand
CTGCTGCGTGCTGTGTACATTTAATAATGCTGATGGAAATATCTGATTCTGACGAGGAGTACCAGGATTGTCGTTCGGAGATAACATCAAGCGATGATGATGATTACTACTTGGAACATCGCGGGAATACGACAACAACAAGAATAAGAACAGCAACAACTTCCACTGATGATGATACTAGTAAGACGAAGAATAAGAAGACTTCTTCTTATTCTTCACCATCAACAACAGCTGGACTGCGCGCGACTACAATAACGTCGAAAATAAGTCTTAGCGAGGAATATGCTTTACATAAGGCGTGCTTTGATGGAGATTTAGAGACCTTAATGGAGTTCATAAAGTTCGCTGACGAACTCGTTTTTATTAAGAACGCCAACGCTGCTACTCACCAAGCTGCTGCTTCTGTAAACACTGTTGACAGACAAAATGTATCAGCCATTAAATCGAATTCAAAAATGGTCGAGAAAACGATGATGAAGACGCGCATATTGAACTCCGAAACGACTGGAGACGAAGAAAGTGGTGATATTGATATCATTAAAGTACTGTTGAACTCTTTCGATTCTAGAGGAAATTGTCCAATACACGTAGCATGTATTAGAAGTAAACCAGAGATTGTTAAAGCGTTATGCGAGTGTTCGCTCGTTGAGATCGATAAAAAAAATGCAAACGGATGGAAACCGCTGGACGAAGCGATACATGCGACAGACAGACAAAGTGCGATATACTTAGCCACCGCAAAGAAGAAAAGAGAGCGAGAAAATTTAGATAAAAATTCTCCAGAGCTTATAGAGAGATTGATGGAAGCTCCGGATTTTCAAGCTAATTTGACGTGGGAACTGGTTTCGCCGATATTTGGACCAATTTTAAAAAGACTCGCGCCGAGCGATACTTATCAACTGACTAAAATTGGGACAAGAGTTCGAATCGATGGTCAGTTTCGAGGTATCGAAGATATCGAGGAAATTAGCGGAACGTATGATGAGAATAATAGCGACGTCGGCGACAATAATTCGTCTACAAGTAGGGGAGAAAGACTAAATTCTCTTGAAGATATGGTTCCCACGACGACTTTCTCTGAACGTGGAAAAGATAATGATAACATGAAATCTAGAAGAAATAATATGAGAGGAGCACGAAAACGAGGCCTTGGACTTTTACCAGTCTGGCATCAAGCGCCGTTTTCAATCTTATTCCTGACGAATCAAATCAATAATAATAAAGAAGCAGAACAGGAAGAGGAAGAACGAAAAGTCAACATAATAAAAAAAGGAACAACAACGAAAAGAACAGCAACACAAAAAACTTTATCTCCTTCGCCATTTATATTAGATTCAGGAGGAAAAATAGAAGATGTAGACAAAAAGGAGACTTGGAAGTCAGCGATACTTTATCTCGACCACGGAAATAAAAAGTGCATCGACGCCTTGGAAAAACCAAATCTGGCAAACAAAACAGATCATCAGAGCGATTTTATGAAAGACGTTGCTTCAATTACATTAGAATCGCAAATTGAAGCTGAAATCGATCTCATTCTTGTAGAAGGCCCGAGTAGGGGCGTATACGAAACGAAAGAGTGGGATTTTGCACCGGTCCAAAGTTGGGGCTCATATTTTGGAATAACCGAGCAAACGAAAATAGGAAAGGTGGATGGGAGATATGCAAAGGTCATGGAGGCGAGAGGAAAAGCTTCGGAGACGAGAAAATATCGCTCAGGGCACCTTCCAACTGATGAAAATTATGATTTTGAGTGCTATGCGAACGACTCTATCGAATACAAGGACAAACCTTTGTATCGAGACTACACGAAAGTTCGTTCGGTTGGAAAAAAAAGGGACGAAAATGATGATTACATCGATCCGAGTAAAAAGAGCAAGAAGAAATTAAATAAAACTGATAGCAATCGTTCAATTGATTCGGCTACTTCTTCACAAAGAAAAGAAAAAGAAGAGGATATCGACGACGGTACTAGAGGGCGGAAAATGAGCTGTCGTATTTGGCTCGTTGAAAATTTTCCTCTCAAAGTAAAAGATTTATTACCTGTCATAGAAGTCGCCGCTCAAGCGAATAAATATCTAAAAAGATTCAAGACTCTGCTCACGAGTTGGGAGAGTGAACCGAGCAGACAAGCATTTTTCCCAGTTAAATGTTCAATTCCGATAATGATGACGGTACATTTTGAAGTGCTCTTGCATAACTTCAAAGTACTCTCGCGAGAGGAAAGCGACCGCTTGCAGTTTGAAGATAAAATCTTCACCGTGCCAGAAAATTATGATTTGAAAGGGTTGGATGAAACAATGAAAGATTTAGAGGATAAATTCGACAAGCTCGAGGCGACTGTAGCAGGAGTGGAAGAAGGAGAAATACGAAACGATTAGTAGAATGTACGCGCTCGATTTCGTATGCGCACGATAGCGCGATATTACTCATAATACAGAAATTTCTTTCTTTCGTTTCTACACACCGCATGCTCACACACACTCACACATACATGTATAAGCGTAACGAAACTACTCGAGTAAGGCATTGAGTATAACTCACGCGCGAGGGAGCGAGGCATTTCGTTTTTCGTTGAACTGCTGCAACTGTTTTTGTAAATACGAAATATCTGCTGCATCGATAAGTTCCCTCATTTCTTTCATCGTGTTCCTCTCAAATTATTTGTACAAAAGAGTCTCACTCTCTCTTTCATATGGGAACAACAGTAACAAAACGAGTGTTGTTTCCTAAGAAATGTACGGCTCGTCAGAGAGCTTTATTGCACGAGTTCGCTGAACGAAATAATCTGGAACATTTCTCAACCGGTACAGATGATGCGAGGAGAATAAATATCGAATCAGTGACTACTGATACTACTGCACATACTGGTGATAATGATCACGAACTGGTATGTGAAATCGATGAGGAAGAAGCGGATGGAACGACTGTTGCACAGCCAAGCGATCAAATGCTCTGTGAAATCATCAAAACACATTTTGCACTCGATATTGAACGACTAGGTGATTTTGATTCTGATGATGATGAACGCTCTGCGACTAAGGGTAGGAAACGTAGTAACGATATAATAAAAACGATTAAGAACGTTTCGGTTTCTGAATGGACTACAAAAACGTTAGAATTGTTAGAAATGGAACGCGCGGAAGAACTCGCGCAATCGTTGGATACATTAAACCTATTGATTACGAAAGATAATAAACAATCAACATCAACATCATTGACGAAAGCGAGTAAACGGACGACGACGACAAAGAGAAGAGGGAGCGCGCTCGATGGCTTGAAAATTGTCGATGTACGCGGTGGGCTGTTAGGGCAAACAATTGTTACGCTAGAAGTCGCTAAACGCAAAATTTTAGGTGCTGAAAAGAATGTACCACCGTTGCCGACGCATTCGTTTACTCCGCACGACGTTGTTAGGCTTCGACCTTCAAATGCAAAATATTTTAGCCAAGAAAGTGAAGACGACGGTGGGAATGACGATACGAAAAGTCCCGATTTTCCCACCGGCGTCGTTTATAGAATTAGAGATTCGAGCATAGAGCTCGCTTTGGAAGAAATTCCGGACTTTCTCAACGTATCTCCCTTGCGTTTGGAAAAACTTAGCAACGAACAGACACATAAAAAGCTCGTATCTGCAGTTCAACGTGTACAGCGCGTACTTAGCAACTCTGTGAACTCATCTTTAGGTAAAGATATTCTTGGAATTGTATTCGAAAACGCGTTGCCACGAGTACACCACCGCGTTACAAGCGATGATGAAGGCCTCGGAGAAGATCAGGGGATAAGGTTTAATAACGAAAATTTAGACGCATCTCAGAAAAAAGCTATACAACTTTGCTTGGACTGCGTCGATATTGGAATAATTCACGGACCGCCTGGTACTGGAAAAACAACCGCAGTCGTTGAGTACGTCTCTCAGGAAGTCGCCAGAGGCAATCGAGTTTTGGTATGCTCTGCGTCAAACGTAGCCGTGGATAACGTGGTCGAGCGATTATCAGATATTCCTTTATTTCGAACGGCTACGCTTGATGATAATAAGAAAAAAGTGAGGAAAAAGGAAAGAAGGAAGAAAGGTAACGACGGAGGAATAGGCTGTATTAGCGCACATAAACCAATGGAAAATCAAAGTAAGATGATTGTGCGTTACGGACATCCAGCTCGATTAGCGCCCTCGGTATTAGATGCTTCTCTGGACGCGTACATTTTGCGTTCAGACGACTCAGTTCTTGCTAAAGAGTGCTCAGAAGATGCGAAAAAAATACGCACTCGTATCACAAAGCTTGATTATCGAAAGAAAGAAGACCGCGCAGAACGAAATGATCTTAGAAAGGAGCTGCGGGAGTTAGCAAAGGAGGAAAAGAAACGGCAGAAATTGGCGCAAATAAAAACTTTAGAAAACGCTTCGGTAATTTGTTCGACACTAGCAGGTGCACTATCTTTTATGCTAAAGAACGAAGAATTTGATGTCGTCGTCATCGACGAGGCTGCGCAAGCGTTGGAATGTGCAGTTCTTGGAATTGTAGAAAAGGGTAAAAAGTTGGTTCTAGCCGGAGACCATTTACAACTTCCACCGACGGTACTTTCCGATCAAGCTTCTAAAAAGGGGTTATCCGTCACTCTGTTTGAACGGCTCGTAAGAAACAAACAATTTGGTTCTAAGATCACAACAATGTTGAATACGCAGTATCGAATGCACGAATCAATCATGATTTGGTCATCGGACGCGATGTACGATTCTAAACTCATGGCGGCAGAATCTGTGAGGTTTCGTAAATTTGACCAGTTTGAAAACGTGCTGACTTTAATAGATACCACTGGAGCAGATGAAAACTTTAAAGAAATAGTTGGAGACGACGACGATGACTCAAAATCAAATATTGGGGAAGCGGAGATTGTCATGAGAACGGTCGAAAAGTTTCTCTCGGAAAAATATAAAATATTACCTAGCGAAATTGGAGTAATCACTCCTTATTCAGGCCAAGTGAGCTTGTTGCGAGAGATGCGAGCGGTTCGCTCGGAAGAGAATGAAATATTCAAGGATGTAGAGATATCAACCGTCGATGGATTTCAAGGACGTGAAAAAGAAGCGATTATAATATCAACTGTTCGCTCAAACGAAACAAATGAGGTTGGTTTTCTAAGCGATGAGCGCCGAATGAATGTGGCTATTACAAGGGCAAGAAAGCACGTGACTTTAATTTGTAACTGCGAGACGGTGAGTAAAAATAAGTTTCTAGCAAACTTAGTGCGTTACTTTGAAGATCATGGTGAGCTCATTTCTAGTGCTCAATTCTCAGAATAAATTATTGATTATTATTATGGTGTTTTCGGCCGCAAAGGCTCGCGGCGCCTGTAGATCATTAAAGTTGAATCATACATAGGCCAGTTTCCGATTGCTATCTCAGTTGTAAGAATAAAGTTTGCCTCTACGTAGTCTTGAAATGATTTAGAGAAGCTCGCGCCAGATTCCGGAAGAAATGATACGTAAGATCCGTATGTTCGTTTGTTCCATTCTCCTACTAAAATCAATGTCTCTCCTTCGTAGCTTTTAATAATGTCTAGTCCTCGAGATCCTTCTCCGCTTTTGTCGGGCCAAGAGAGCAATAGTGTTTTATTACGGGCTAAAGTTTCAGCGCGAACGACGGCTTTCTCATTTTCACACGTTAACACACCGTCGTACCATTGGACATTTCGCACATCAGTTTCAAACGAAGTAGTATAAGCGGTAATATCGCATCCAATCTCGTGCAATCGTCGCGCCCATAGCCCACTACCGCAACACATCTCTAATATCGGTGAATACTTTTTAATTTCTTCTAAAGCAGCTGAAGTAGGTATTGAAAAAGCATGACGCTTTCGTAAAGCCGCGCTTTCCATTGCGATTGTATTCGCTTCAGACAACGAAAATACTCGTGAAGTTGCTATTTGAGAGAACATTCTAGTAGACCATTGACGAACGATTCGATTGTACGCTCCAGGGAGAAGCATTTCGCCAGCCTCACCGCGATGCGGATGAGGTTCTCCATTTGCACCGTCTAAACCTCTATTAGCGAGCTCATCGAAGTAATCGCAAGCAATTTTCGTTCGTTCATTGAATGCATCGTTATCATGCATAGGCCAAGTTTCAAAGTGAGACATTGCGCGTGCAAGTAATTGAGAGCTTTTACTGGATGATAATGAAGAAGAAGACGTTTGCACGTGGCCAGTCATCCAAAGAAAACATAAGTTTATTATTTGAAGATGACCGCGTAGCGGTAAATGCTCTTCAATGCCACTAATTGCAACACGTGCAGATTTATGAGCGTTATTTGTAACTTCAGTGTCTTTTGATGCTAAATGATGTACCCACGGGCAACCCGAAGCTTTGCAAACATCACAATTTCCACACAAACCCTCGCGTATAGAAAAGGCGCTGCGCAAACACGTTCGCATGGCGAGGTGTAAGCGTCTATGCGAATCTCTCATTGCATTCTCGGCAATCCGCCGTTCGACACCTCGTACACGCGCCGCACACCTGTATCGAAAGTTGCTATTCGAGGAAGTATCTTGCGCTTTTCGTTCTGATTCTTCGTGCGTTTCTTCCCAAGGTTGATTAGACTTGACGTTTTGAAGCAACGAAACGGTTGTAGCTAGAGCGCCGATTTCGTTGGCATGGTCCAAGATGGTGCACTCTTCGTCAGAAGAAGGTAGATTGCTGCAAGCATTCAACATTGTAGCCACAATTTCTGGATTTCGACAGTCTTCTTCAGTGAGAAATTGTACTCGAGCGTATGCGAGTAAAGAAAAAGAAAAAGGAGAAATCTCTGGGAGCGAATGTCTAACGATGAATTCTCCGTTTTTCCCTTCATTCGGTGCATGCAAAATGTTAACAACCATTGGCAAATATGGTTCACCTAAATATTTTAGGTTCTCTTTGAGGTTAACGTTGTTATTTTTTAAGAGCGTTTCCTTCTCTTGAATCCATTCGTTATCAATTTTTCTCAAATATATTTGTGCGGATAAAAAAAGAGCTTGTTTCAACAGCTCTGCGCGTTCCGCAGAGCAGAAAGAAGTTAACGTAAGATCTAATTCTTCGTACGGATTTTCTTCATTCAATGGAGAAAATCCATACCATAATAACAACTTCGATGAGCTGGCTTCACCAGAACCGTAAGAAATAAAACATTGTTCACCTTTTTCATAATCAGACGTAGCGAACGCCGTGACTAACCCTTTCTCATAATTGAGTCTATGCGACGATCCCAGTGCTACTTTTGATGAATGATTAAACATATCAAAATCTGGAACAAGCAATCTAAGTCTCGTTGTCTCTGGCGCAGGACGAAGTAAATCGCATTGTCTTGACAATAAAACCGCTCGCGCCCATTTAAATCGATCGTAAGTTATATTTTGTTCCTCTAAGAACTTTACGCCGAGTTTCTTTTGAAGCGATTCATAATCTTGAGCTATTTCATCCTCCAACGCAATCGTTTCTACTAAACATGTCGTTCCTATCAACGCCCTCTTTTCTTCTTCGTTCCAAAATATCGGTAGATCGAACGTCTTCGGCAACGCGCGTATATGCTCTTCGTGTTCAGATTTCTCTCCCAAATTTTCTTCAACGAGTACGTGCACTGCTAAATATTGATCGTGCGTAACCATGTCGACTTCTCCATCGTACACACCGTTTCCAGTACTTCTCGTTCGATACTCCTCAATCGCTTTCGTTAATATCTCCGATCGCTTCGCAGATTCTAACGAGAAACATCTCTCGATAGGTATTTCGAGTATCACATCTCCCCTTTTCACGGTTTCCATTGCCGCGTTCCCACGACCGGTTTCGACGAAATCATGCGCCTCGACTTTCTTAATCGTACACGATTGCGATCGTGGTGATGCTGTTAATGGTGATACTTCCATCACGTTTACGACGAAAATTGTAAGTATAGTTTAGGTTTTCAAGTTTTGCACTTTTGCTGCTGATGAAGCAATTTACCTAAAACGTAAAACAACGAACAACGACGTCCTCATTTAATACATATTAACTGTTGTTGACTGTGATTAACTGTTATTGACTGTTATTATTGACTGTTCTTATAACTGTTTATGTAAACTATCATAACGCGTCGTACCTACAAATAATACGATTAGTAATAATAATACTAATAATACTAATAATACTAATAATACTAATAAAAATGGAAACATCCATAAAAATCGATTCGCGAACGCGTAGGAGTGTGCTAGCAGTCAAGCAACGATTCACTAACAGCGAGAATTATTGTTTGACACTTCATGGTTCGATAGATTTACAAAACGCACAACAAATACGAGGTAGAGCATATGTCAGGAAGAAGAATTACTTCTTTTCTAATTCTAATAATAATAATGATTTAATATCTGCGAGAATAGACTTAGGGTGTGATTATGACACTACGACGGATGAAGTGACATATAAATTAGTGGGGAAGAAATCGTTCGATTTAACGAACGATGGTCTGACGACTATCGATTGTACGAGTGGATGCGATTTCGCACTCTCGAGCTCGAAACCGCAATTAATTGGAAAAATTGAACTCACAAAGACGATGTTTAACTTCCAAGCGGATCAAGACTTACGAATGAAACTAGGTATAGAGCGCGTGTCATCAAGGAACGATATAAAGTATTATGGGCAAATAAGAGAGAATAATTGGACTTTAAATGTGGACTTCAAGAGCCGAAGGTGGGACGTTCAATACGATTTATGAGTGAACGCATGAATACAGCGATCGATTCAGTTCTTTTCATTTGTATTTCGCGCGTTCTCGCAAAGACGACGACGATGACGACGACTAGGAGTAGTATAAATGTACAATACTATTATATATTATAGAACTTCTAAAATGATGCTTGCTATATTTCATGGAATAATTAATTTGCCGCGCCGGAAAGAGTCCCTCTCTCATTTCAAATGTTTATTGAGTTCAAGAACGCTTCGATAGCTTTTTTTCGATGGCTTATTTGCGATTGTTGCTCGTATGACAATTCACCAAACGTCGAACCGTTTGAGAACTCCCCTTCCCCTTCTTCGTTTGAAACTTCAAAACACGCGTTCCATGATTGCTTACCGTGTTGTACGTTCCCGCGCGGCACAGTCACGATTTTCCCCTTAATCGTTCCTTCAAACACGTTGACACATTTTTCAACAAAGAGAGGATACTTGAACGCTACGCTCGTTTCTAGAACGGCTAACGAACACGTCGCTTCGGCACTTCTATCTTCTTCGTCATATTTCTCGACCAACTTTGCTAATCCGCCTATACCGATCTTCTCCATCATCGGTTTTATATATGCACCAGGGAAACCGTTCAAGCAATTTAATCGTAGTCCAACATCTTCTGTTACAACGAAATCGATATCTATCGTTAACTCTCCAGTATATCTCACTGATTCATACGCGCTCACGCATTTTTGTACCGAAATCTGTCTCTCATCGTCGTGTTGTATCTCGTCTATCTCCGGTTCCGCCTGTACGAGAACGATGTTCACGAATCCGTTTTTATGATTACGTTCTTTCACCCAATTGTTCACGATAATCGTAGCTTCCGCGAATTTGCCTGAATTACCGGTGCAGTACAGAATTTTGATCGCTCTCGTCCGCCGATTATTATTATTACTATTATTGTTAGTATACATAATGATTACTATTATAATAACGAATACTAAAAAAATATCCCTGACTGCCTGCTGGCTGACAGCTTGGGTGTGATTTCTCTTCTTTTTCTTTTCCCTGCTGATAAATATGTACGTAAATTTTCTCATTACAAAAACAGAGGTCTATTTTTCGATGCTGATGCTGCCGCGTGCCAAAGACAGCAGAGATTGAAAGGCATCACAGAACGTCCCCAACGCTCTCTACTGCTCCGAAGTTCCACTATACTCGTTCACTAGATCGTTCGAACTCTTTCGCGCAAATAAGGAATAAGGAAAAGAGAGCGAGCGAAATATTTATCCCGAGCAGGTAAGGAAAAGAGAGATGGCCGAGTTATGGGAAGGCATTTATTGCGTCTCGGTCGTAATCATGATGTTCGTGATGTTATTGAAGAACGTCGCTGGGCCGGATATTCTGATGCTAGGCGCGCTCGCGTTAGAGCTCGCGGCTGGTATAGTGCCAATCCCCGATGGCTTGAAAGGGTTCTCGAATAAAGGATTGTTAACGGTCGCATGTTTGTTCGTCGTCGCGGCCGGGATTTCGAACACTGGAGCGTTAGATTATTACATGGGAAAGTTATTAGGGAACCCGAAGACGGTCGCGGACGCGCAGTTGAGATTAATGGCACCGATTGCAGTCGTCAGCGCGTTCTTGAACAACACGCCAGTAGTTGCGATTATGATTCCAATCGTGCAGAAGTGGTGCAGGAAGTGTAAGATTGATCCAGCGCAGTTGTTTATTCCCTTGAGTTTTGCGAGTATTCTCGGAGGGACGTGTACTCTAATCGGGACGAGTACGAACTTAGTCGTGGATGGGATGAGAAGAGAGAGGTATCCAGATGCGGAGACGATTGGGTTGTTTGATTTGTCCAAGTATGGCATCCCAGTTTTGTTGAGCGGTTTGTGCTATACGCTCTTAGCGAGTCCGTATTTACTGCCGGGAGGAGTAACGAAGAGGAAGAAAAACGGAGAAGGCGCCGACGATGGAAGTAATTTAGACTTGAGTCAGTTAACCGTTGGAGCTGTCGTTCCGAGAGGGTCGCCCGTAGTGGATTCTCCAGTGCAAGACTTAAGAGGCTTAAACGGATTATACTTAGTATCCGTACAAAGAGGCGATTCGGTCATGCGAGCGGTGCAACCAGAGTTTTTATTGGAAGCCGGCGATGTTTTGATCTTCACTGGATTGGTGGATAAAATAGGCGAAGTTTGCGAAGAACACGGGTTAGTGCCGTTGACTCACGACGTGGAGGAGAAAATGGTCGAAGGAGCGTTTCCGTCTCTCGACGTGAGTCCGAAATGGGCACCTGCGGATGATCCGTTTAAGAATGAAAATCCGCAAAATAAGCTCAAAAATCTCAACATCAACAACAATAGAGGAGGTTCCTCCGCTGGTAATTCACCGAGAGCTTCATCGAACGGCGGCTCTCCGAAATTTGGTGATGATAGTTCAATCGTAGGTCTTGGATTGGCACACAGAAAACGTGAAACAGAGTTACAACGTAGAACATCCGTCGACGTACATAACTACGAAAAGATTTTGCGCAAGTTCACTGACGATGGTGAAGATGTGAAGAAAAAACAAGACAAACAGGAGGCTGTGATGAAGAGAAAGCAATCTCATGAATACATTGATAATAGACAACAATCTTTGGCAGTTCAAAAACACTTTGTCTTGCGCGCACGCATAGGCCGTAAATCGTCATTAATTGACATGTCTCCTAGAGAAGTTTTGTTTCGCCGAAAATATAAAGCGTCTATCATGGCTGTTCAACGAGCGGGAGCCACGAATACTTCTTCAAACGTTGCCGAAAATCGCCTTGGGAAAATTATATTTCAGCATAATGATATATTAATTTTACATGCCGCGGAAGACTCGCCGTTACTCGTGCAAAAGCGAGAGCGCGAGGAAGCCAAGGCGGAATTACAAAAAGTTCGCGAAGAGACTAAAAAAAGTAGACTCGCAGAGAGTAGCTCGATGTTTCGAAGCTCGTCGAAAGTCGATTTAGCCGCGAGTGGCGACAAATCAACTCGCGCCGCCGCTGGAAACTTGAGCGATATGGAAGGATTTGAGAATACTTCCGAGTTTACGTGCGGAGATGAGATCGAAGTACTACTATCAGATGCATCTAAAGATCTCAATTTTAGCGAATTTGCAATTCCCATGCGCGTCGTCGCTGGAGGCGCGTTGGATGGCAAAACCATTCGCAGCGTTGATCTTCACAATACGCCTGGGTTGTTCATCACTGCCATGCAAGAAGGCGGTGCCGCAGGAGAAACCAAGGCGGTAGATCCAGATACCGTTTTGCGCGGCGAGGACGTTTTGTGGTTCGCTGGTGATATGGGCGGCATGCAAACACTTCGAAGAATTCCTGGTATAATTACACAAGACGATCAAGTATCCAAACTTACTATTCGCAAAAATGAACGACGATTAGTTCAAGCTGTTATTTCACAACACTCTTCTTTAGAGGGAAAATCCGTTCGCGATACACAGTTTAGAACACGATTCGATGCCGTGATTATTGCAGTTCAACGTTCTGGTGGAAGAGTTCAATCAAGAATTGGTGATATCGTTCTCCAAGCTGGCGATGTCTTATTACTTGACACGTCGAAATCTTTCTTGTCGCACCACAAGCGCGATCCTTCGTTTGCTTTAGTGTCAGAAATTGCAGATTCTGCTCCACCTCAGTTTGATAAGCTTCTTCCATCGATGGGTACGGCGGTTGTCATGATTGCAGTTTTTGTCGCCGGCGCTTTGGATTTGTTCGTTGCCGCGTTATTAGCGTCAGGCGTCATGTTAGCAACAGGATGCTTGACGCAAGAACAGGCTCGTGCATCAGTGAAATGGGACGTAATTGTCACCATTGCGGCTGCGTTCGGGATTTCAGCGGCGATGGAGCAATCCGGCGTAGCATCCGCCATTGCGACAAACTTAGTCGCAGCAGGTAATTCATTAGGTACGGGTAAAACCGGTATATTAGTTGCGATATATCTCGCGACTGTTGTTTTATGCAACATCGTCGGGAATAACGCAGCAGCTGCTTTAATGTTCCCAATCGCTGCTGGTTCTGCTGAACAGCAAGGCATCGATAACGCTCAAATGTCATTCTTATTGATGTTAGCGGCTTCCGCGAGCTTTATGTCTCCTTTCGGATATCAAACAAACTTGATGGTATACGGCCCTGGTGGCTACGTGTTTGCAAACTTTTTGAAATTCGGAGGTCCAATGCAAGTAGTGCAAATGATCGTTTCAGTGGCAGTCATTTTATTGGATGACAAATGGTGGATCGGATGGGTCGTCGGTTTCGGAGGCGTCTTTGCCATCGCGTTTTTCCGCTTAATTTTACCAATTATTTTAGATAAATTATTATCGCGTGGTAATAATGATGCGAGCGCGGCAAATACGAGCATAATTGATTCGGATAAAATAATAGATGCAGCGCTTTAAATTTGAGGAGAAAGCCCTTCGACAGGGAGGCAGTTTCCCTTAACCATCGACATAATGATGCGAGCGCGGCAAATACAAGCATAATTGATTCGGATAAAATAATAGATGCAGCGCTTTAAATTTGAGGAGAAAGCCCTTCGACAGGGAGGCAGTTTCCGTTAACCATCGACGTGAAAATATCGATGCCACCGACAGTGATTAATTAGAACGCATACCCTACTAAAAAAAGTTTTATAGTCTGCAAACATAATAAATAATAGTCGTACCCGCTCTCTCTGCAATTTTCGTGTTTGTCTCACTAAGCATATCCCTTCTCTCGAGAACTACTTTTTCCTTTACTGCTCTGCTATGACTACTTTACTGTGTCGTCGTCGTCGTCACTGGTTCCTCTGTCAGTCTTTTCGTGAAGAAGAACGATTGTCTGAAGATTATGATCTTGAACGCTACGCATACCAATATAATG
>Ga0115001_10002697_pt1 | contig 13585 bp, 18 predicted proteins | sample ArcticOcean_MG_C_12_FD_89869 | JGI IMG/M metagenome (GOLD analysis project Ga0115001, IMG submission 89869) | Marine microbial communities from western Arctic Ocean - ArcticOcean_MG_CB8_130 | ecosystem: Environmental > Aquatic > Marine > Oceanic | place: Arctic Ocean: Canada Basin | collected... | reverse complement strand
TAGTAGTCGAAAATTTAAATTGCGAAAGCCCCCATACTTTTATAGTCCAAAAAGAACATAGAAAAAAATATAATTTAAACGCTCTTTTAAATATAATTTCGGCAAATTGCAATATAATCGAGGTCGATGGAGTTACTAAAGGAGCAGCTTGTACAACTCTTTTAAGCAAAGACATCATTAATAATGACCAACCTCTTTTGATAGCTAATTCTGATCAATACGTTGACTGGAATACTTCAGAGTTCCTTTACAAAATGCAGGAGCAAAATGCCGATGCAGGTATTTTAACTTTCAAATCAACACATCCCAAGTGGTCTTTTGCAAAAGTAAACAAGGAAGGTAATGTGATCGAAGTCGCAGAAAAAAACCCTATTTCCAATATCGCAACAGTCGGGATTTATTATTGGAAAAGAGGTTCAGATTATGTCAAATATGCAGAGCAAATGATAGAAAAGGACATACGATATAATGGGGAGTTTTACGTCTGCCCTGTTTTTAATGAAGCCATTAAAGACGGAAAGGTAGTTAAAACCTTTAATATCGAAAACATGTGGGGATTAGGAACTCCTGAAGATTTAGAAGCCTACCTTACTCGCGCTGGGGGTGGAGAATATTTAAAAGTTGAACAGCCTCCAGTTTGCTAATGAAAATAATCTCTCATAGAGGTAATTTAACTGGCGAATCCAATTTAGAAAATAACCCTAAACAAATCTCGAAAGTTTTAAGTTTAGGTTTTGATTGTGAGATTGATCTCTGGATTAAAGAAAATAAATATTTTTTAGGGCATGATACTCCAACTTTTGAAATTGATAAGTCTTTTTTAGAGCAACCAGGGCTATGGATACATTGTAAGAATTTAGAATCGTTAGAAAAAATATCACCTAAATTAAATTATTTTTGGCATCAAACTGACGACTTTGTTTTAACATCAAAAGGTTATATATGGACATTTCCAAATAAGCCGGTAAATAAAAAATCAGTAATTGTTGATAAAGGTAATAATTGGAAGTCTAAAGATTATGACTGCTTTGCAGTATGTGTAGATTATGTTTTATCTTAACATTAGAGTTGATTAGTACTCAAACGAAACTATAATCAGGTATGATTATTGATCAACAAGTATATGACGGTGATTTTATTCATAAGCGTTTTGCATATGAACAATTTCGTAAAGAAGTATCACCTTTCGGTAATATTGTAGCGTTCCGCGCGCCGATGTATGTTAAAGAAAATCTAATCGATTTAGAGGATACATTGACTAACGATTATATTCACTCAGCAGACTCTATTAACTTCTGTTGGGAGATTCCTAACTTATGTCCCTTCGGTGCTGTATCGTTTCAACGATTGTTTAATACAACTATCGCGCAGGTATTGGCAGGTATAATTGAGAGAGATATTATAGTCGACGGAGATGATCTTATGGTTAATGCTAAGTTTATTGGTTCTGATAAAAAGGTTCATGAGCAAGGTAAAGTGAGCGTATCTATTACATATAGTAAGGATACCGTTGCTCTAGGCCATACTGGTATTAATATTAACGCTGGTGATAAAGCTCCTGGATTTGCTTACTCATCTGAATTAACAGATCATGAAGCTCATGCATTTATGACTAAGGTCATTGATCTATTTAACAGTGAAGTTAAAGATCAATGGATCGCTACGACTAAGATTATTACTTAATGAATTTATTTCAATTACAGAACAAGTTATTTTATTCTAAAAAAGATAATGCCGGTGAGTTAGATCTCGAGGGTGAGCAATCCTTTGTACCGTATCTCTTTAATAGGTGGCTCTCTTTTTATAGTAAAGATACCCCACACTTTGTGAATGAAACGCTAAACAAATTTGGCGCATTATTTGATGATAAGCAGCGTCAATATAGATTATATTATAACTTGATACCGCGTTTAAAATTTAAGCGTATCAACTATATCAAAAAGGTTAAGAAAGAGAAAGAAGACGAGACTGATTTGTATATAATTGCTAAAAATAAAAATATATCTGTGCGTGAACTTAAACAGTATCTTGATTAAATCAAAACTAGCCCTAAATATTTTATATGCCAGCTAATATCGATATACTTAAACCACAGGAACATTTAATTGACCTCACATCTCATAGTGAAGGTGATATTGGTTTGTCAGATGATTTTGAACTCTCCTTTATATTTGATGATATTCTCTTAGTTGAATACATCGATGAAAGTGAAGATGGTGATATACAACGTAATGGTATTTTTGTACCTACAAATGCTATAACCAAAGCTTGGCGTAAGGCTAAAGTTATACTAGCTGGACCAAAAGCTAAATATGCACAAGAAGATGATATTGTAATCTTCCCTCATAATTTAGGTGTAACGATATCTAACATGGATATAGCGGGTAAAGGTAAAGTTAAAAAAGGTGTATTTTTAAACGAAGATAGAATCTTCGGTATATGTAAACTAAAGGATGATAGTACAGAGAGCAACTCTTGATAATATCTTACTTAGCAATGTTTGTGAATTAAGATTTGTTAGGAGAGTACCTTTAGCTGGAAACTCTCCATCAAGACATATGCTCTGCACTAAGTCTTATAGTTTACTTAACTCGAGTAATGGCAGAATTACTCTCAACTACAGATCTCCGAGAGGTCCTGTTAAAATTAACGAAGCAGCAGATAATCTTATTGTTGTTTGGGATATATTAATGCAAGATTATAGAAACGTTAATATGAATCAGTGTGATTTAATAAAGCAGTTTCCAGCGAATGAAGAATTTTGGACATACTTCAACGATAATATATACCCTATGTCCGCGGCCCAAAAACTATCCTATATGAACTCATGAATGCTTGCTTAGAAGATGTAATCGAACATATTAAACCTCACCTGTTATCAGATATAGTTATTAAAACTGATAAAAAGATTCTTAAAAAAGGAAAACTAAAGATCTTCCAAGTTAAGCAACATTACTTAAGGTTAATGATTGAAATTGCTGGTAATCTTAAAATGTATGAACTACCGTACCCGTTTGAGGTAGACACAAAAGATGGTATAACTACATTTAATTATAAGCTTACCACATTTCTTAAGGATGATGACTTACAGCTACAAGCTAAGTTAATGGACACATCTAATAAATCTAAAATTTACGATAATTTAGTTTATATATTGCCTTTGAGTAGATCTGGACTATAATAAGGTTGTGATATCTAACCTACTTAATAACTTTCCAGAAGGCTATACTCCAAATTCACAACAGGTTAAGTTATTAAAGAATATAGATCAAGCGTTTGATGATGGGTACAAGTTTGTTGTATGTAATGCCCCTACAGGGTCAGGTAAATCATTTGTATCTAAAACTGTTGGTAATGTTTCCCGTGAAAGTTCTAAAGAATTTCACGATGTTGTTACGTCATATTTAGCTTTTAAACACTCTCAAGGCGGTAGCTACGCGCATGAAGATGAATGTAATGAGGAAGTTCCATTCGGTTGTACAGCTCTAACTATAACTAAGACTTTACAAGATCAATATAAGGATTTATTTAATGATATAGAAGTTCTTAAGGGTAAGTCTAACTATCAATGTGATTTAGATAATCGCTTTTCGGTTGATCTAGCGCCATGCTTACATTTACCTCGACTAAAAGATGAATGCTGGGCTAAAAACAGCTGCCCTTATTATGAGCAACGCAATAAAGCGTTAGTATCTAAGTTTAATACACTTAACTATAGTATGTTCTTTTCTTTACCTGAACATCTCAAGAAGAGGCAGTTTATTATTTGTGATGAAGCGTCAGAATTAGAGGATCAACTAGTGAAGGAGTTTACATGTAAGATTGATTACGGGTTCTTACGCAATGCAGATATTGATTATGTGCCATATGTGTCAACTAGGTCAGGTGAGAGGTGGTTAAATACTCTCGCGGTTGATGTAGAAGAAAAAATAGACGAGCTAAAAGAGATATTATCTAATAAAAAGGATACAAGTAACAAACGTATACTTATTGATCTTAAAAGTGAGATAATTAAACTAAGAAATTTACACGGTAAGCTTACATTAATCATCAATTCATGGAGTGAGGCAGAGTATGTATTTGAAAAGGATAAAGAAGGTGTTACATTTATGCCTCTTAAAGTTGATAGACTTTCATATAGGTTGTTTGATTACGCAGATAAAGTTATCTTAATGTCAGCTACTATTATTGACCCAGTTAACTTCTGTAAAACGTTAGGTGTTAAGCGATTCAAATACGTTGAAGCAGAATCTAACTTTAGTGCTAAAAAAGCTCCTATTGTATGTAACTCTAAATATAAATTAAACTATTATAACATGCAAAAGAACTTACCGCATGTTATAAAGATAGTAAAGCAGATATGTGAGCATCATAAAGACGATAAAGGTATTATACATACTCATAATAATGTAATTACTAGTGCTCTATCTAAGCAGTTATATGGAGATCGATTCTTATATCGTGAGCCTGGAGTACGTAACGAAGATATACTTGAACAGCATTATGCATCAGAAGATAGTACAGTATTAATATCGCCGTCAATGTCATATGGTGTTGATCTACGAGATGATCTAGCTCGTTTCCAGATTATAATGAAGGCACCTTTTTTACCTACGAAAGATACAAGGATTGCTAGATTGATGAAAGATGATTTTGATTGGTATCAAAATAAAATGCTATGCTCACTTATACAGTCTTGCGGTCGCGGTGTTAGATCATCAAAAGATTATTGTATTACGTATATACTAGATGCTACTATTGTTGAAAGTGTTCTTAAGAGTAAGCATAAACTACCAGCATACTTTTTAGATAGGTTTAATTAGTATAGAAGTGGTTTAATCATAAATATATATAAGGTTTGAAAAAATATACTTACAATTTTGAGATTAAAGATCTGCTAACTCAATTTGTTGCTGCATTTGACGATACAGTAATTAAGCGTTACGATAAAAATGGTAACGCTAAACAAGAGATAGAGGTTAGATATGTCTTCGCTCCAAAGCAGCGAGTGATGTTTGATATTGTTAACAAAGCACAAAATATTACACTACCTGTTGTAACGATGGATTTAACATCTGTATCATATGATGATAAAAGGGTTTTTAATAAGTTAAATAATATACATAATTATATCAATGATGTAGATAATACTAAAGTGCATATGCCGGTACCTGTTAACTTAACGGTTAAAATGTCAATCCTTTGCAGGTATATGCAAGATCTAGAACAGATCATAACTAACTTTGTACCTTACTCTAATCCATATATTGTAATAGCATGGCAAGAGCCAACTGATACAGGTAACATAAATGAGATACGTACAGAGGTAGAGTGGGATCAGACTATATCTATGAACCCACCAACAGAGTTAAGCTATAGTGATAAGTTTAGAGCTGTAGCAGATACAACCTTTACAATAAAAGGTTGGTTGTTTAGAGATAGAAATGAGATTGCAAAACCTATTTACTTTATTGAGAATAATTTCATAAACACTAGACAAGATTTTAACTTTAGTCAGCCTATTTCTAGTTTAGATTATAGTAGCTTCTTTAACAGCATAACTAGTGTAGTGGATACAGATACGTTTACCTTATCTGGTATACCTAATATTACAAATATATATTATAACACTACTGGTTCACAGCTTGAAACTAGAGAACCACGTACTATAAATAGGGCAGTATCTGGTCTTAATCTTTACAATTACAGCGTATTAGGTGAGAATTTTAACAAAACGCAGATAGTAATGTTAAGTTCAAATAACGAGACCTTAACTAATAATTTTACAGCGTTTGATACAACTTACACAGGATCTGCATCTGGATTCTTATTACCTAGTAGCAATTTTACGATCCTATCAGATAATGTAATGAATATAACTATACCAGCTCTTTCAGGAGACGGTAAGTTTGATATAATAATTAAAAATCCAGCAGGTTGGACTTCTACTCAATCTATTGCTGGGTTCTACTTCACTTCAGAATAAATAATAGCGATGGCTGACACTTCACCTAACAAAAATAAATCATACGTAAGCAATGACGGACGAGGTTCTACTTTCGGTAGAAATCTTGTACAGTATATTCAAAATCGTTTGCCATATACCAGCTCCTTAGACGAAGGCGACAGCTTAAATCCTAAGTATAAATATTTTAATAAAGCCGGTACTCGACGCGCAGAAGCCTTAGCGAAGACATCTGTATCTGCATCAAATCCATATAATAATATGGCCATAGGTGACTTTGGAAAAGATACTTCTTTTTCAGATGTTATGTATGCCAGCCTTGATGAAAATAAAGGCGGTAGGTTACGTGATTACAGAGTCATGGCAGCTTACTCTGAGTGCTCAGACGCTTTGGATGAGGTTTGCGATGAGGTCATTAATATTGATGAATCAGGTCATGCTGCAAAATTACTATTTGATAACATAGATTTAAGTGTAGATGAAAAGGGTGATATTGAAAATGAATTTAGTAAGTTTATTGACTTTTTTGATCTTAAAACAAAGGGCTGGCAGTATTTTAGGCAGCTACTCGTTGAAGGTGAAGTGTTTTTCGAGTTAATACTACATGAAGATTACACTAACGAAGGTGCATTAGGCATTGTAAATATACCATCTGAACTTATTGACCCTGTATATAACAATATACAGAACATGATAACAAAAGGCTATATTTACAAGAAACCTATCTTTAGTCAAACACAGCCTGACAAGGTAGAGAAGTATGAATTCATACCTATGGATTCTAATCAGGTTGTTTATGTTAACTCCGGAGTTTATAATGAGACTAAAAACTTCGCTGTACCGTTTTTAGAAAACGCTCGTAGACCATATAGACAGTTATCTCTTATTGAAGATGCTATCGTCATTTATCGTTTAGTTAGAGCTCCAGAACGTTTAGTGTTTAATGTGGATGTAGGTAATATGGCTCCACCAAAAGCTGAAGCTTACTTAAGAAAGCTTATTCAAAACTATTGATCACGTAAGACGTTTGATATAGATCAGACCGATGTTGTTAAGAAGTTTAATCCACAATCTATGCTTGATGCGTTTTGGTTCGCAAAGCGTCAAGGATCAGAAGGTACATCAGTTAGTCAGTTGCAAGGCGGTGCTAACTTAGGTGAGCTTAGTGATTTGATGTACTTTATTAAGAAGCTTTACAGAGCACTTAAAGTACCAGCCACTCGTATTGATCCAGAAGATCGTACAGTTGATCAGTCAACCGTATTACGTGAAGAATTAAAGTTTGCAAAGTTTGTTATTAGGCAGCAGCAGAGATTTGCAGCCGGTATTAAAAAGGGGTTTATAACCCATCTTAAATTAAGAGATATGTGGGATAAATATGATCTCAACGAGCTTAATTTAGATGTTAACTTCAATGTTCCTACTAACTTCTTTGAGTTAAGAGAGGGTCAGCGTTTAGAGCTTAAGGCAGCTAACTTTAATAGTCTTGCTTCAAATGAATTTGTTTCTACTACATACGCGCAGAAAAAATACCTAGGCTGGAAAGACAAAGACATCCTCGCTAATAGAGAGTTTCTTCGTAAGGATGCAGAAATGCAATGGGAGCTAGGTCAAATACAAGCAGCAGGTCCGACTTGGAAAGAACAAATGGTAGCTGGTAATCTAGCAGGTGGAGGTGAAGCCGCTGTTGGTGGTGAAGGTGGCGGCGTTGCTGGTGGTGGTGGTGGCGCTGTCCCAGAGTTTGGTGGTGGTCCAGCTGCAGAAGGAGAAACCCCAGAAGCAGAAGCTCCTGAGGCAGTTGATCCTATTGATGAAGTCTAACTTTTAATTACCATCATCGAAGATTAATACCATTCTCGGACCAGTTTCGAGAATCTGTATTAACGTACCACTAGCTGGTACGGTTGCTGTCATGAATGTTGAAAGGTATGCTGCTGACATGTGACCGCCGGTTACGGAAGGGACTACTGTTGCTGAAAGTGCCATATCAATATTTAATACAAAGCATATTTTTTTCTTCTATCTTTTTATTTTTATATGACTAAATAATAGTATGGCTTTAGCATGTGAAATTACACCTCTCTCAGCCTTTCTCTCTACCAATCTTAACAATAAGATTGAAACGTTTGATAGGCTAGGTGATAGAATAAAAAGATCGTTAGGATATCCACTAGTATCGCTTGAGATTCATACCGATCAATTGAGAGAGAATATTCAAATTGCAGTAGAATATTTTACTAAATATGCTGGGTATACTCAAGAGTATCTTATTTTTGATTCTAATTTATATGAGACAAATAAGGGTATAAGATTAGATCTTCTATACACTCTAACTAATACAGATCTAGATACTAACGCTAAAAAGGTAGCTGGTACAAATCCGCTAGGCCCGGGCCCAGAATTTTATGCTGAAACTGCAGAGACTGTATTTGTAGCTACAACATCGGTGCTAAGTACAGCATTTACTAGCTCATCAGCTCTATCAGCAACGTTTAGTTCAGGTATTGAGCAGTTTGAGTTATTTGATAGAACATTACACGATTCGATTACTGCTTATGATAATTCGCTTTCGGCATCATTTACACAAAATGCTAGGAAAACATTATCGTATCAAGGATCTGCTTCAGACGCTTTTACATATCAAAATGTATTTGATTATGATGTTATGGATTATAGAAAGGTAATTGAGGTTACTGATTTTGAAGAAGGTTCATCAACTGGTATTAACACTCTCTTTACATTAGAGCAAACATTAGCACAGCAAACATACTTTAGTTATTCATTAGGTAATTACGGGTTCGATCTTGTATCATGGTATACTATGAAAGAGTGGATGGATACAAGAGAGAAAGTATTAGCTACAAAGCGAGATACCAAATTTGATAATAGAACGCAATACCTTAGAATGTATCCACAACCTAAAAATAATAGATTTTATGGCGTTATTTCATGTTATGTGGAACGCGCTTTACGTGATGTTATAAAAGAACAATGGGTTTATGAATATGCTTTAGCGTTATCTATGATTACTATAGGTAGAGTTCGTGGTAAATTTGGTAGTGTTAGTCTTCTAGGTGGCGGTGCTCTTAATTACGATCTCATCCAAGAGGGGGTAGCCAGAAAAGCAGAACTTGAGAAGCAGCTTCTAGAAGGAGCTTCACCAGGTATGGGTGATAATGATCCAACTATGTTTATTGTAGGGTAATGGCAGTAAGAAAATGGCGTCAAGGTCAGTTTGTACCTAAAAATAAAGACAAGTTTATAGGTTCTAAGGCCACCTATCGATCTGGTTTAGAGTTAAAGTTCTTTAGATTTTGCGATAATAATAAAAATGTTATAAAATGGGGAAGCGAGAACGTAATCGTTCCATACTATAGCCCTTTAGATGGTAGAATGCACAAATACTACGTAGATAATTATGTAGTTATTAAGGAAGGTGCCGCCATTAAGAAATATTTGATAGAAATTAAGCCATCTAAACAAACAAAACCACCACAAACGAAGTATAAAAAGAAGCAGCATCTTATATATGAGCAGAAAGCTTATGTTATAAACCAGGCTAAGTGGGAAGCTGCACGTAAGTACAGTAAAAAACGTGGACTTTCTTTTATAATAGTTACTGAAAAAGAGCTTTTATAGTGCTCCCGACTAAATAAATGTATGGCTCTTAAACTTAACCTGGTTGTAGAAAATCCTGATGTAATCGATGAGTTCGAAATTATTGAGGAGGAGACAAATAAGAACTCTCCTTCAAATCTCTATATAAAGGGACCGTATATGATGGCAGAAGGAGTTAATCGTAACAATAGACTATATCCTAGGCAGGAGTTAGAGCGTGAAGTTGCTCGGTATAACGAGGAAATGGTTATACCAGGGCGCGCAATGGGCGAATTAAACCACCCATCTTCTGCAGATGTTGACTTAGAGCGCGCTTGTCACATGGTAACTGAATTAACCCAGGATGGTAACATTTTTTATGGTAAGTCTAAAGTGCTTTCTACACCATGTGGTCAAGTTGTCCGGGCATTAATTAATGATGGTGTTAAATTAGGTATGTCTTCAAGAGCGTTAGGCTCATTAGAAGAAGGAACTAATCACAATACAGTACGTAACTTAAAGCTTGTTGCTGTTGATTGTGTCGCCGACCCGTCATATTCTAGTGCTTTTGTTAATGGCATTTTAGAGTCTAAGCAATATGTATTAGCGCAAGACGGAAGTTACGAAGAGATTTACGATAAGTTTGAAGAATCAATTAAAACCCTTCCAAAAAAAGACGTTGATGCGTATTTACGTGGAAGGTTTATGAATTTTATTAAGAATCTTTAAAATTACCTATAAATAATATTATGCCAAAAGAAAGAGAGAGTGTTAAACCTACTAAAAGTAAGATAGCTAATTTTATATCAGCGATTTCTGATAAAAATTACGCTCAAGCCCATAAATATTTACAAGGCGCTGTTGAGGATAAAATTGAAACAAGAATCAATAACGCGACTGAAAAACCACTTTTCTAATATGAGAGAAAAAACATTACTACCAGAAAGCGTCTCCGAAGTTCTTACAGAAGAATCTATTGATACTATCGAGTCTGCCCTCAAAGATAAAGTCACGTTATCCGTTGAAGCAGCTTTAACTCAACAAGACGAACTGTATGCTGAAAAGCTACAAGAATTAGTAGGTGCAATTGATAAGGATCATACTTCTAAGCTCACGAGAGTAGTTGAGGCTGTTGATCGTAACAATGCAGAAAAATTAATTACTGTTATTAACAAATATGAAAAGGAGATTAATACTAGTGCTTCTGCTTTCAAAGAAAACTTAGTTGAGTCTATTTCTGATTACTTAGAAGAGTACATCGAGGAGTCAATTCCTGCAGATGCTATTTTAGAAGCTACCCAGAATAAGACAGCAATGCATGTTTTATCTAATCTTCGCCAAGTACTTGCTGTTGACTCTTCTCTTATGAGTGAGTCAGTTAAGTCTGCTGTTATGGACGGTAAGACTCAGATTGATACGTTAAGTGATAAGCTTGACACTGTAGAAAAGGAGAACAAGCTCCTTAAAGAAGCTTACAATAAGACAAGAGCTAACTTACTTATTGAATCAAAGACCTCTAAACTTTCTGACAAAAAGGCAGAATACTTACGTAAGGTACTTAGTGATAAGGCTCCAAAATTTATCGAGGAAAACTTCGAATACACTGCCAAACTCTTTGATAAGAAAGAGAAGGAAAGAATCGATGTTATTAAAGAAGAGGCCTTTACAACGCGCACAGTTAAAGCTGATGCCCCTAAGCTTGTAGAGGAAAAGATTGATACGTCAACTTCAAATCCGTATTTAGCTGAGCTAAAGCGTATGAAGTAGAATTTCACCCTGAACAATGAGGCATTCGGTGCCTGAATATCCTGGAACTGGTAGTATATGAAACTGCTTGAGTCCATGAAGGTCGAAAAAAAAATAGAAAGAAATAATAAAATTATGAATAAACCACAATCATTTATAGATAGAAACAGAGCTGACGTACTTCTTGAGAAGTGGGCGCCAGTTCTCGAATACTCTTCTGATAGCGTTAAGCCTATCGAAGACGATACTACTCGCTTGAATACTGCTATTCTTCTTGAGAATCAAGAGAAATGGTGTATCGAAGAGAGTAATTCAACAGGTGGTGGATCACTCGGTGGAGCTGCACAGGGAGGAACAATCTTCAACCCTGCAAGTCAGTCTTCTTCTGGTGATACATACGCTCCTGCGGATGCCCGTCTTCCAAAAGTCTTAATCCCGATGATTCGTCGTACGTTCCCTGAGCTTATTACTAATGAGATTGTAGGCGTTCAGCCAATGTCTGGTCCTGTTGGACTTGCATTTGCTTTGCGTTATGCATACCAATCCGATGATCTTGGATCCGGTATTGACGGCGGCGCAGCAGGCGGCGGCGGAGGTAACGGACTTGGTGATACTTACCAAGGATCAGCCGGACTGAATGCAGATGAACTTGGATATCAATTACTTGATACCCGCTTTACTGGTACATCATCCGCACAACTCACTGGTAACGCCGATTGGTCCTTTGCTGTAGAAGATAGGGGTACTGCCCAGATCCTCTCTGCATTTGAGATCACCGGTAACATTCCACAGGTCGAAGTCAAATTCGAGAAGACAGCTGTTGAAGCTGGAACTCGTAGACTTGGAGCCCGTTGGTCTGTTGAGCTAGAGCAAGACCTCAAGAACATGAACGGAATTGATATCGATTCTGAGATCACAAACGCTATGTCGTATGAGATCCAGGCAGAGATTGACCGTGAAATGCTCATGAGAATGATCCAGACAGCCCTTAATGGGTCGAGCGGACAAGGGTACTCCTTCTGGAGTCCTGCATCTGCTGATGGACGCTGGCTCGCAGAACGTAACCGCGACTTCTATCAGAAACTAATTATCGAAGCTAATCGTATAGCCGTTCGTAACAGACGTGGTGCTGCCAACTTTGTAGTTGCAACACCAAAAGTTTGCGCCATCCTTGAGATGCTCCCTGAATTCCAGTGGGTACCTGTACAGGGTGATGTTAACACACAGCCTGTTGGGATCGCTAAGGTCGGTTCGCTCGGTGGAAGATTTAATGTTTACCGTGATACCCGTACTGAAGTACAACGTGGAGGCTTCGGCCAAAGCTACTCTGGTACGACATCGATTGAATATGCTCTCCTTGGTTACAAGGGACCAGAATTCTACGATACCGGTATCATCTATTGCCCTTACATTCCAGTAATGGTTCAGAGAACTATTGGTCCGAACGACTTCGCTCCGCGCGTTGGTCTTCTGACTCGATATGGTGTCGTTGATAACATCTTCGGTGCTGACCTCTATTACCATGTTGTAATTGTTCAGGGTCTTGGTGAAGCATTTACACCTGCATCGCAGTCTGTATACTTCTAAGATTAAGTTCAAAGAGAATAAAACTGAGCAGTGGGGCGAAAGCCTCACTGTTCTTTTTTGTCTTATATAGAGGAGATGAGTAAACGTAAAGTAGGTTACGCATCTACCTTCTATCACTTTAATGCTAAAGCTAGACCGTACGCTGAGCGTAGTAGCCACTATAATGGTATAAAGTACATAGAAAAGAAAGGCAACGAGCTATACAAGAAGCTCCAAGGGTGGCGAGATATGTCTCAAAAGCAATTTCAAGAAGAAATGGGTAAATTAGAAGTATATGGTGAAGTATATATACGTAAAGTTAAACCCAATTCAATAAAAATAGATTAATATGCATAAATATTAGTATGAAGAAGTTTACAAATATCACTTTAGCGTCTGGTAAATCTGCCGCGGAGCCAGCGGAAGGCTTAAAACGTCTAGAAGCATATTACGTTACAGGTAGTAGTTATGGAATCGGTACTGCAGCAGATAATAGTACAGTTAATACTGATTATTATGTAGTTTGGAATTTATGGCCGACAATGTCTGGTGCTGATACAAACTACACTAATGATGTAAGTATTACACCTTTATCAAGTATTGGTATTGATACATTAACAGTTAGAGCCAAGAACGGTGCGACCGTCACAGGTGCTAGCGCCGCGTTAGATTGTGTTATTATACGAAGAGAAGATAGAAAAGCTGTACATT
>Ga0115001_10002693_pt1 | contig 13602 bp, 10 predicted proteins | sample ArcticOcean_MG_C_12_FD_89869 | JGI IMG/M metagenome (GOLD analysis project Ga0115001, IMG submission 89869) | Marine microbial communities from western Arctic Ocean - ArcticOcean_MG_CB8_130 | ecosystem: Environmental > Aquatic > Marine > Oceanic | place: Arctic Ocean: Canada Basin | collected... | reverse complement strand
TCTCGATGAAAATAAAATCGGTAATCGCATGCTCTTCGGTGGAAACTTGGTTCGCCAGCCCGCCTTCGTTCGCCTGCGCGCTGAAGATTCAAGCTCCATGCGTATTTCTGGAGAGCTTCCCTCAGCAGACCGCATCATGAACCAGACCTTCTTTCTTGGAACCTACCCAGGCCTGACGGGCGAACAAATTCAGTTCATGGTTGCGGTTATACGTAACTTTATTAACAAAAAAATAGTTTGAAGTCGTTTCCACCATTACCAGAGAGGGACCTAGTTCATATTCGTGACTGCACCGAGGAATTATGGGAGGAGGCTCGTGGTAAAAACTTTTTCATTACAGGCGGAACTGGTTTTTTTGGTATCTGGCTATTGGAGAGTTTTATTTATATCAATGACGCGCTCGGGCTAGGTGCGACCGCGACTGTTTTGTCGCGAGACCCAGCGTGCTTTGCGCGCAAAGCACCGCATCTAGCTGCCCGAAAAGACCTGTTTTTTCATCAAGGAGATATTCGTGACTTTGAAGCACCGGAGGGTAATTTTGATTACCTGATTCACGCAGCGACTGAGGCGAGTGCACACTTGAACCAAGAGCGTCCAGGAGAAATGCTCGATACAATAGTTTCGGGTATGCGAAGAGTTTTGGATTTTGCGGCTGAAGCAGGTGTTCGGAAGATTCTCTTTACGAGTTCAGGGGCCATATATGGGAAGCAGCCTTCGGATATGTCTCATGTTTCGGAAGCGTTCTCCGGCGCCCCAGATTGTCTCGATTCGGCTTCTGCTTACGGTGAGGGCAAACGAGTCGCTGAATTGATGGCTGCAATCCACTCAAAGCAGTGCCACTGTGAAATGAAGATCGCTCGTTGTTTTGCTTTTGTCGGCCCACACTTACCTCTCAATGCTCATTTTGCTATTGGGAATTTTATTCGTGATGCGAGAGCAGGTAAGGATATTTGCATCAATGGCGATGGTACACCGTACCGCTCATATCTCTATGCTGCTGACTTAACCATATGGTTATGGGCAATCTTATTCAAGGGCGTTTCCTTGCGCCCTTATAATGTGGGGTCTACGAAGGGCTATTCAATTTCCGAATTGGCCTGTATTGTGACGTCCTCACTGGCCCCACAACTATCTGTTCAAATCGCGAAAACTCCCAAGCCTGGGTCCGCCCCTTCGCATTATGTTCCCTCCGTGTCTCGCGCTGTGACTGAACTCGGCCTCTCTGAGGGCGTTACGCTACCAGATGCGCTGAAGCGCACTTCAGATTGGCTTCAATTTAACGACTTATTCTCTCATTAACATGTCTACCATCATTATGGATTCTTGTAAAAACGCAGCGCGTCCATGCCCCATTTGTGGCAGTCGGGAAGCTTATATTATTTCTGAGCAATCCTTCGAGCTTCCCGATGGACATCCACTGCCATCTGCTTGGGACGTTGTCAGTTGTCCGACTTGTCTTTTCGCCTATGCTGACACCGAGGCTTCTCAGGAAACTTACGATTACTATTACAGTGATTTTTCTAAATACGAACATGATGCGACCTCGACAGGTGGAGGTTCTACTGATACGGATCGGCAACGACTCGAGGACACTGCTGACTTGATTGCGGCGGTGATTAGTCAGGATGACTGTATCTTAGATCTGGGCTGCGCCAATGGTGGGCTTCTAAGTGCTTTTAAGAAGCTTGGTTTCTCATCACTTACGGGAGTCGATCCGTCGCCAGTTTGCGCCGAAACTACCGCTGAGCTTGGAGTGGAAGGACTCACGGGCTCTTTGTTTAACCCTCCGGTTGGTGGGCGGCAGTTTAAGGCGGTCATTCTCTGCCATGTCATGGAGCATATCTGTGATCTACAGACCGCGGCTGAAGTCTTACGTGGATTAGTTGATGCTGATGGCTACTTGTATGTTGAAGTGCCGGATGCCTCTCGCTATGGCGGATATTCGGATGCTCCGTTTCAGGATTTCAATGTCGAGCACATCAATCATTTCGATCATTCTTCGTTGAGTAACCTTTTCGAGAGCAAGGGTTTTATTACCGCAGATAAAGGGATTCGTGACATTCCATCGCCTGCTGGTTGGGTTTATCCCTCGGTCTGGTGCCTTTTTAAACTACGCACTGCCAGTGATCGCAGTGATTTTCAATGGCATCGAAACCTAGCGATAAAGGACTCATTGGACCGATACACTTTGGACTCTTTGAAGCAAATTAAGTTTATAGACCAAATTCTTGCATCCTATGTCGAGAGCCGGACATCTGTAATTGTTTGGGGGACGGGCCAACTGACAATAAAGCTGCTTGCTCAGTCAGTTTTGAGTGAATGCAATATCGCCTGTTTTATTGACGGTAATCCCGGTAATCATGGTAAGCTTCTTCGCGGGGTCGAAATCTTCAGTCCGGAGATTCTTCAGAGCTTACCTTACCCCATCATTATTGGTAGCCTATTGCACCATGAGGCAATCGAGAACCATATAATAACGCAGTGTAGCGACCAACGATCTATCATAAAATTAACATGATTAACTACATCTCAAAACTGGAAGACTTGTTGTCTCATGCAATTTCTGAGAGCGCTAAGTCGGCACCCTTTCCGAATGAAATTGTTCTTTATGGTGCTGGTTCGATCGGTCGTGAATGCATTCTCTTACTGCAGTCGAAAGGGGTTCTTGTTCGTGCAGTAATCGACGCTAAGTCCGCTCTTCGGCAACTCGAGGGTGTCCCAGTTCTTCATCCAGAAGACTTGTCATTCTCGGCAGAGGAAAAGGCGGTTATTCCCGTGGTGATTAGTATTTTTAATCATCAAATATCGATGTTAGATGTACAGGCAGTAATTGAGTCAGCTGGCTGGGGGAATGTGACTGGATTCCTGCAGTTTCATCGTCAGTATGCAGCTGATATCGGTGACAGATATTGGCTTACCGCACCCTCTTTTTATAATTTACAGAGGCAGGGCTGGCGCGAAGGCTCCGAATTGTGGCATGACGATGAAAGTTCGCGACTTTATTGTGATATTCTTAAATTTCGATTTACAGCAGATTATCAGGATGCGCCACTGCCGCACCCCGGAGTTCAGTATTTTCCAGGCGATATCCCTTCATGGAGAAAGAACCTAAGGTTTGTTGATTGCGGAGCTTTTGACGGCGATACTCTAGAGATTCTTACGCGTCAAGATTTGCAGATAGATGCTATTGCCGCATTCGAACCCGATGGAGCTAACCTCGAAATACTCAGTAAAAAGCTCAAGGCGATTGGGGCGTCTGCTCGGCCGGCAGCGTTGTGGCCTTGCGGAGTACATTCCTCTACAACTCAGCTAAGGTTTAGTTCAGGGCAGGGCGCTGGTAGCGCCATTAGCGCCTCCGGAGATACTGTCGTCCAATGTGTTTCGCTCGACGATGTCTTGGTGGGTTTTCAACCGAACCTGATCAAGATGGATATTGAAGGTGCTGAATATGGGGCGTTGTTAGGAGCCCGAAAACTAATCGAGACGCATCGCCCTGGGCTTGCAATCTGTGTTTATCATCATCCCGCTCACCTTTGGGAAATCCCCGCTTTGGTGAAATCCTGGAATCTGGATTATAGCTTCTTTTTGCGGGTGCATTATTACAACGGGTTTGACCTCGTAATGTATGCGGTTCCAAGCTGATACGATTTCATCCTTATGAGTTCCAAAATTAGAGTTTCAGATTATATCTTTCGCACACTTGCCGACGAAGGCGTCGGCCATATATTCCTTGTCACCGGTGGGGGTGCGATGCATCTGAATGATGCGCTCGGTCGTGAGCTAAGGCTGAATTATGTCTGCAATCACCACGAGCAGGCTAGCGCTATGGCAGCAGAAGCATACGCGCGAATCACTGGTGACTTAGGAGTTTGTAGTGTCACGAGCGGCCCCGGTGGTATCAATGCAATTAATGGTGTCTTTGGTGCTTGGACTGACTCGGTTCCCATGCTTGTGGTCTCGGGACAAATGAAGCGTGAGACCTTGCTCGCTACTTATAATTTGAAAGGTAAACTCCGACAGCTTGGTGATCAGGAAGTGGATGTCGTGGGCATGGTCGAAGGTGTGACCAAATTTGCGACTTGTGTGCTTGACCCCTTGACGATTCGGCATGACTTGGAAAAGGCCATTTACCTAGCCCGGAGCGGGAGGCCTGGCCCGTGCTGGATTGACGTCCCTATAGATGTTCAAGCGACTTTGATTGACCCAGATCAACTGGAGAGGTTTAACCCGCCAGAGGATTCTATAGGAGATGCTGCAGTTTTATCTGCTGCAGCTAAAGATGTCATCGATCGCCTTCTTGCTGCTGAGCGTCCGATCATTCTAGCGGGTACGGGCATACGTGCGGGATCGGTGGTCGATGAATTTACTACTTTTGTCGAGCGGCTTGGTATTCCTGTTGCTACGGCATGGACTCATGATCTGCTTCCTTCTGATCATCCTCAGATTTGCGGGCGTCAAGGGACGATTGGCACCCGTGCCGGGAATTTTAACGTTCAGAATGCCGACTTTGTGCTGATCCTCGGGGCACGAATGTGTATACGCCAGGTCAGCTACAATTGGGCAAGCTTCGCTCGCCATGCGTACGCAGTACAGGTTGACATTGATGCAGCTGAGCTCGAAAAACCAACCTTTCGTGCGGATAAACCTATTCACGCTGATGTAGGTGATTTCCTTGCCAGCATTTCCGCGCACATTCCGCAAGATTATGCTGTAGGATCCGCACATTCTAAATGGTTAGCTTGGTGTAAAGAACGCGTTGCTAGCTTACCAAATGTCTTAGAGAAACATCGAACAGCTGCCGAGGGTACTATTAACCAATATCATTTCGTTGAACTGTTGTTTGATGCGGCAGCTGAAAATACTATTTTCGCCTGTGGTGACGCGACCGCTTGTATTACACCGTTTCAAGCTGGCACGCTTAAAAAAGGCCAGCGTCTATTCAGTAATTCGGGCAGTGCTTCGATGGGGTATGATCTGCCGGCAGCTATTGGCGCTTCCTTTGCTGCTCCTGGTAGGACGGTTGTCTGTCTCGCTGGTGACGGGAGTCTTCAGATGAATCTACAGGAGCTCGCGACGGTCGCCTTCCATAAACTCCCGATCAAACTCTTTGTCTTGAATAATGGAGGTTATCTTTCAATTCGGAGTACTCAGAGTAATTTCTTTAAGCTCTTAGTTGGAGAAGGTCCAGAGAGTGGTGTGGGGTTTCCCGATATGCTCAAGCTTGCTGACGCTTACGGAATACCCTCTGTTTTGCTTTGTCCTAAGCAAGCTGGCTCTCAAATTGGAGATATTCTGAATTCTCCAGGCCCACAGCTAATCGTTGTGGAGTTGGATCGAGCTCAAAGCTTCGAACCGAAACTTAGTTCCAAGCGCTTGGAAGATGGAACTATGGTCACCGCACCACTTGAAGATATGGCGCCGTTTCTGGACCGCGAGGAATTTGCGCGCCATATGCTGGTACCTGCAGAGAGTTGACTCATGTAAGCGCTTCACTTTCGATACCTCACCGCATTGCTGCTACACGTATCTGAGTTTGCTGACGAAAATCTAAAATCTGATCAACATAACTGTCTCTTTTGTAATACCCAGGAGGGGATGCGTTTTTAATGAATAATTTGAACTATAATTAAGCGAAAACGAAAATGAACAACGAAATCTTTGAAGACCTGTTTGTCCTTGAAATGGCGAATAACCACCTTGGGGACATTGAAAGAGGCCTAGAAATTATCAAGCAACATGGGCAGGTCGTCCGTTTTAATGGAGTCCGAGCGACAATCAAACTTCAGTTCCGCGATGTAGAGAACTTTATTCACAAAGATTATCGAAATCGCAGGGATATTAACTACATAAAAAAAACTACGGACACAAAAATGTCCCAGGAGCAATATGAAATCCTTTTAGATGCTATTAGGAAAAGCGGTTGCCTTACTTCGGCTACGCCTTTTGATGAAGCTTCTGTAGGGTTATGTGAAGAGCTCGGTATCGATTTTATTAAAATCGCTAGTTCAGATGTGAATGATTGGTTTCTTTTAGAGAGGATCGCCCGTGCTTCCAAGCCTGTTATTGCTTCAACCGGAGGGTCGAGTGCCAAAGATATTGATGACTTAGTTAAATTTTTCCAAAATAGAAATATCCCGCTAGCATTGAACCATTGCGTTTCTTTGTATCCGTCGGAAGATTCCGAAATTGAACTAAATCAAATTGACTACCTTAAGAAACGCTATCCAAATCTTGTTATTGGGTTTTCTACGCACGAACACTCTGACTGGTCTAGTTCTATGTTGATAGCTTTTGGCAAAGGGGCTCGGACGTTCGAAAGGCATATTGACATCGAATACGGTGGAGTTGAAGTGACTCCATACAATTCCTTGCCTCACCAGATTGATACTTGGTTTAAGTCTTTTCAAAAGGCGAAAGAGATGACTGGAGGTAACTGTACCCAACGGCGTAATCTTCCTAAAAAAGAGGTCACTTATTTAGACGCCCTTGTAAGGGGGGTTTATGCGAAGCGAGACCTCCCTACTGGCTATGAGATTAATCAGCACCGAGTACTTGAAGACTTCTACCTTGCAATTCCCCTTCAAAAATGTCAGCTTTCTTGTCGCGAATTAATGAACGGTGAGGTTTTAAGTCGTGACCTTAGTAAGGATGAGCCTCTCGAAATTAACTGCCTCGATGGGGTATATGGTTCCAATCCGAGTATGCAGAAATTGATCAACGAGCGCGGTATATAGGCTCAGACATAGAGTCATCTTTCGGTATGATCGTTCTAAATTCTGCCCGAAGGACTCGTTCAATGTTTTAAGGTGCTTTGACGTTTTCAGGGCAATGAGTGCTCTAATCTAATGCGAATATTGTATTACTTGATGATCACCTCAGAGTGCGGGGCTAAACGCTGAAGTGCTTTTCGAGGTGCCGCTTCGAGTAGTAATTAAATATATTCTGAACGATTCGTGGCGTCAGCCAAGCCATCTTCCAAGACTTCTTACTGGCTGCGCTCATACTAAAGGCGTCATTCATGTAAGTTTCGAAGTCGATGCCTTTGGCGATCCGCCGTTTGAAACCAGATTTTAGGCGACGATGGTTCATTATGCAAAAACAGAGGCCAGGATAGCTGAAGGTATTGTCTCCAAGAATGTCTTTGAAGAATTTTTCACGATTCAGCCAGATTGTGTGCGGAGGCTGGGTCTTTGCTTGATGGGTATCTTGTGCTTCGTGTCTGCCAGTGAAGACATAGGCTCCAGTAAATACTATGGCTGAGCCACTGCCTACTGCTTCAATTAAGATCGGGCGATCTCCCCACTTCCCGAACTGCTTTTCTAAGCCATTAAAGTCGAGCGACTTTAGTGCTTTTTTTCGATACACCGCGCTGCAGAAGGCTATTTTATTTTTGACGTATAGGCTCGCCGCAAAATGAGTGCGGTCTAATTTTTGAATCGATTGACTTAGAGCGGTTGAATGATTTGGTTTGGATTGAGCTGGAATCGTAAGGGAGTTGGAGGCCACTAGATTCGTGTCCGGGTATTTCTCCAAATAATGATAAGCGGATTCCACATATTTAGGATGCAGTTGATCGTCATCATGGAAGATTAGCACGTATTCTTTAGTGCAGAGTTCCTGGCTGCGCAGAAAATTCCCATAGCCGCCGATGTTCGTCGGTGATGGGCAATAGTGCACATTTGGATTATTAAAAGCTGAGACGATCTTGGCAGTGTGATCAGTACTCGCATTGTCAAGGATCGTGATGGAAATACCTGCGATACTTTGTTCTAAGCAGCTTTCGATTGCCGTTTTTAGCATTTCGGCACGGTTGTAAGTGAGTATGAATATTTCGAATTCTTCGATTAATTTAGACATAATTAACTTCGTCTTATTTATTTTTTAAAAAAATGGATTTGCGGACTTTACGCCAATATTGTTTAAGTATTTTCAGGCTATGTATGTGCGGCTTGGCCCACATTTCAAGGAGTTGGCGCTCCTTTTTGATGCCCCACCTGCCGCGGTTTCGACGATAGGCGGACTCGTGAGTTTGGTCGAAAATATTTGACAGGAAGTTGGAGAAGTGTGCATCGCTTAGGCACTCGGGCTCCTTCTCGTCGGGGAACCAGGGCTCGGCTAGCATTTGATGGTAGAGTGCCTTATTTGTATCGACCTCTTTAACTTTACTAACCACTGCATCAAACGAATCAAAGTCATGGCAGTTGATGAACGCTTTTGGGTTGAATAGGGTAGCGATGTCTGGATCGCCCCAATAGATAGGAATCGCATTGGAGGCCGCAGCATCAGCAAATTTCTCGGTCAAGTAGCCACAATGCGTGCAATTTTCAAATGCGATTACAAATTTATGTTTAGACTGAAAAGCTTTTTTGTCTGGCACTCGACCGCCTACATTATTTCGCCAGCGTCCGCCTGAATTCACTTTTTTATATTCTGAAAGTAGATCGAATATTTGGCTGCGTTCGTCTGCGCTATTGGTCGTGTTGGACATGACGTATGCGCAAAAGTCTGTCTTTTCAGATGCGATTTTTTCTGCATTGGGTCGTGGGCTACGCAATGCCGCGTACGATTCTCGGTATAACTTGATGAGCGGGAGCCAAGTATATCGATCTCGGAATTGTAGTTTTTCGAAAGTCATTGCGTAGTCACTAATCGCAAAGTTTGGACTCACATTCTCTCCGGATACAAAAATTCGGACGCCTGAATATTCAAGCACGTCGTATCCATGGCATGAGTGTAATACGTATTCGGCATCGTAACTAGTCGTTAGCTCAAACTCATATTTGTGTTCGACGAAATTTAAGATGAGTTTTGCGAGCTCTTGACTAGAATCCACTATGGCAATGCGTATTTTAGGCAGTTCCATAGGTATCTACTCGTACCAGCATCTGGGTAATGTTAAATCAGGCTTAGATGATACGCACTTGAAATCTAAAACATTGGGAAATGTCATTTTTTTGGTAGCTGGTTTCAGGCGGTCACGCCTTAAAAATGTGATTTCGAGTGTCGCAGGAATTTTGAGTCCATGAACAGACAAGGTTTTCCGATTATTATTTGGATGAATATGAACTACTGCGTGACTTTGGAGTAGTTTATTTATTGCTGATGCCATCCAGTTGAAAGCAAATCGGTCGGCGAGTTGATAAAGTTTGTGAAACTCAATCACTATTATTCGGTATCTATTGAGTAGTGGATTAGAAACACTGTGTAAAACCTCGTATTCGCTGCCTTCGATATCCATTTGCAGGATGGCCTCTGGTGAATCTTCAGAAGGTGGTCCAAGCTTAGTCTTATACCATTGGTCTAGGGTAATTAGATCGTCGCTCAGGGAAGTTGTGGATGCGATAAATTTTTTGGTGAAATCGAATTGATCATTCAATTTAGCAGGTCCTTCGACAGAGCGATCTGCTAAAAATATGTGCATGCTGCGGCTAGCGAGGTCGTCTTCGAAGTCGCTACAGTCTGCGACACCAGGCGAAAAGCAATAATTTATGCCATCAAGATCATCTGGTAATAGATAACCACCGTCCTTTTGGGGACCAACCCTGATTAGTTCCTGCTCAATAGGTATTATTTGAAGTGACTTGATAAGAGATTTCAGGTCGGACTTTCGGGTTGTTTTACCTGGAAAGTGATTGGCGAGAACCAAAAGTTGTCTTAATATATGGTTGGACATAATAAGCTATTTAAATTTCATTATTTGTTTGTGTGATGGGAAAGCTATTACAAATTTTAGGATCTTGTTTCTTGATTCATTTGAAAGTTTAAATTAGTAAACTACAGATTAATTTAGTTAGTATCTTACATTATGTGTGTAATGATTTATGCAAGCTACAGTTGATGTGGCTTAGCATGTCTTTGGGGCTCTTTAAGTGCATTTGCTTCCTTCCATACAGAGATCAGCGGGTGCAAGGTGAGTGTGAGATTTGCTGCTTGTTGGCGATATCATGAAAAGGGAATGCGTAAGCGTAGTGGCCATTCTCGATCAGCCCATGGTGGATTTTGGCATCCATGGTGTCATATTTATCTCCATGTCGATTGTAGTGACAATTGGACACATGGACTATTCTTAGATTGGAGTCTGCTGTCATTATTATGTTTGATTCGGTTCGCAAGACGAACAGGAAGTATGCTTGATTATTTGAAGCTTTTGGCTAGTGAGCTTTGTTTTCTAATCAGGCCATTTTGTTGATGAGGTTGCGAATTCTAATGTATGTTTTTTCAGCCGCTATTTGGACAGCAATCAACGGGTTTTTGCGTATGTTGTGCTTACTTCGAATTGTTATTTTCTTTTCGTTAGACGAAGATTCAACATGGCGTTCCTGGACTATTTTGGAAACAACAGCAAAGGTAGAATACTTATAAAGACAACTTTCGCGAGCAACCTTAATTGACTCAATTCTCTTCTCGTATTCGTTGTTGGCGATCGCATCTTTGATGATTTTTACACTCCCCTCGAAGTCGTAGATATTGATGGGGATAAAGCTATCCTTTGGAAAATACTCATCTGCGTTTGGGGCCCCATGATAGAAAGGAAGGGTGTGTCCTAGAAAAGAATCAGAGAGTTTCTCTGTCCACCAATGGTCACAGAAATGGTTCTCGATTGCGATGTGGTATTTATAATCATCCAGAGAGGTGGCTTTATCAGCAATTTCATTAAAACCTTCACCAAATCGATCCATTTCAGGTAGCAATTTATTAAGTCTTTCGATGAATTGGACGCGCCTATAATGCATCGTATGCTTTTGCGCTTTGGCAGAACACACAGTAGCAATAACTTTAGTTTTATTTACAGGAGGATTCTCTACGAAGAAATTGAAGTCTCGCGTATCATTGGCTCTACCACGAAAAGATTCACCATAATACCAGCGAAGAGCGGGCTGAGAGTGGATTTTCCCTCTATGCTTCAAGGCCCAATCCTCTTGACCGGTAAGTATATACCGGAATTGCTTCAAAAAAGAACTGCCATAAGTATTAACAGACGATGGTTCCCGCGTGATAAATAGAGTGTTTTCCGATGGGCAAGCAAGTTGCTCGGTTGCCGTAGAGTGTTTTTTTTCTGGCTGTGCGGGCAAGTCATGCTCGGCCACGAACCAATCATAGTCACGTTCGTTGGGGTCAAAGATGAAGTGGCAATTCCCCCATACCGGATTACGGTCTGGAAACTGGCGTAACCACTGAAGAGGGTTGGGGCTAGTTTGGCCGCGATTGACAAATTTAACTCGAATTCGCTTTTCTGAATCCATTTACGCTTTGTAATATTTTACCGGCTTATTTGAGACACAGTTCCTCGTGTCAACAACTGGGCAGGTGAACAGGGAGAAGTCGTAGCTGTGATACTCTTTGTGGTTGGTTGCGATGAGAACGAGATCGAATGAGTCGCTGATGTCAGTGGAGGCCCTGCCGGCCAGATGTCGGTGTTCACGAGTCTGTGGGATTTGCGGAATATGAGGATCGTTAAAACTTACGTTTGCACCAAGGTTCTCGAGTTTTTCGATTAACGCGTAAGTAGGGGATTCACGATCATCGTCGACATTGGGTTTATAGGCGAGACCGAGAATGAGGATGTTTGAGTTTTTGACGGCTTTGGCGTCCTCGTTGAGGGCGCGAGTACAAATTTCGACAACATACTGGGGCATGGCAGTATTGATTTCGCCAGCGAGCTCTATAAAGCGTGTGTGTTGATCAAATTCACGAGCTTTCCATGTCAGGTAGAAGGGGTCAATCGGGATACAGTGTCCCCCTAGCCCTGGGCCAGGGTAGAAGGGCATGAAGCCAAAGGGTTTGGTTTTGGCCGCTTCGATAACTTCCCAGATATCGATGCCCATTGCATCGTAGATCACCTTGAGTTCATTCACCAGGGCGATGTTGACTGAACGGAAGATATTTTCCAGTAGCTTGGCTGCTTCGGCGACTTTACAGCTTTCAACGGGAACGATGGTGTGGATTGCATGGCTATAGATTGCGATCGCTTTTTCGCGGCAGGCTGGAGTCAGTCCCCCGACTAGTTTTGGGATGCGTTCGACTTTACTGTCGGGGTTGCTGGGGTCTTCACGCTCGGGGGAGTAAGCTAGGTGAAAATCAACCCCAGCGGTTTTATCGGAACCATCTTCCAGCACTTTTCGCAAGTCCACTTCAGTGGTGCCGGGGTAGGTTGTGGACTCTAAACAGACGACTGTGCCATCTTTCAGGTAGGGGGCGATCGATGCTCCGGTTTCGAGCACGTAGGAAAGGTCGGGTTCGCGGTGTTTGTTCAATGGCGTCGGCACGCAGAGGATGACGGCGTCGCAACTGGTCAGGTGAGAAAAGTCAGAAGTCGCGGAGAATTTACCATTGGCGTAGAGTCCTGTAATCCGTGCCGTTTCAATGTGGCCGATGTAGGATTCTCCCTTATCGAGGGTTTCAATCTTTCGGGGATCAACATCGACGCCGATGACTGTTAGTCCGGCATTAGCGAACTGTATCGCAAGAGGTAGGCCGACATAGCCGAGGCCAATGATTGCGATGGTTTGAGAGTACGCTTGAGTGGAGGATGAGACGTTATCCATGTGTGCGGAGTGTGGAATGCGTCTACTTGTTGCCAAGCCTAATGTTTGTTGTAGTTTGGCAGTTTTAGCGTTTATCAATCGTCAGCGATTGGTAGAGCTCCGTGGTTTTTGAGAGCATCTTATCTAGCGTGAAAGGGTATGTTCTTTCGGGTTTAACAATTTGGGTCTCCCATTCTTTAAGGCAGTTGATGATCGCTCCAGTATCGCCCATCTCTACCTTCCCTTGTGGAAATAGCGCATCCAGGATCTCACCGACCCCACCGTGTTCGTAGCCGATGACAGGTATCCCTAAGGCTAGTGCTTCAAGTGTGGTGCGGCCAAACGACTCGGGTTGCTGGGTTAGGGAAAAGACGACAGAGGAGATCGAGAATATGTTTTTCAGATCATTCCGATGACCGGTAAATGTCACGCGCTCTGCTACCCCCATCTCCTGTGCAAGTGCCTTGATTTCTTTGAGGTAATCGATTTTTTTCGGGTGTGCTCCGCCTGCGATAAGTCCGTGGTAGCCGGAGTCTTTGAGGGCTGCGATTATTTTCAGGAAGTCTTCATGTCCTTTTAAGCGAGTGATACGTCCGGGTAGAGTGAGTAGCTTCCGGTTCTGGGTTTCTGGGAATGCGGCATACCACTCCGCAAGCCATTCATCTGAGGGAAGGGCATCGTAGATCAACTTGGATGGATCAACGCCGCGGTGTATGACCGTCAGTTTGTCTTCTGGCACGTCGGGATAGTTTTTGAGGACGTAGTCTTTGACGCTATTGGATACACAGATCACCTGTTCGCCACGGGTCATGATCTTAGAGTAAGCGTTAACTGAATACATGCCGTGCACGGTGGTGATAAGGCGGGGGCGTGTGAGAGGGTCCATCTTGCGCCAGGCGAGCCATGCGAGCCAGGCGGGGAGGCGGGAGCGAAGATGGATGACGTCGGGGCGCTCCTCCGCGAAGAGACGGCGGAGGACTTTGACCTGCTTGAGTGAGCTGATCCGCTTTTTATGGACGGGGAGGCTGATGTGGCGGCTGCCTTCGGCTTCGAGCTGTGCGACCAGGCGTCCTCCGTT
>Ga0115001_10002691_pt1 | contig 13608 bp, 13 predicted proteins | sample ArcticOcean_MG_C_12_FD_89869 | JGI IMG/M metagenome (GOLD analysis project Ga0115001, IMG submission 89869) | Marine microbial communities from western Arctic Ocean - ArcticOcean_MG_CB8_130 | ecosystem: Environmental > Aquatic > Marine > Oceanic | place: Arctic Ocean: Canada Basin | collected... | reverse complement strand
ATAAAAGTTTTTGGAATAAAACAGAAAATAGAGAAATAGTATCAATCGCCCAAAACAAATTAGAAAAATTTTTTTCAGGAAATTTACAGGCCAAGTCAGTATTAGATTTGGATAAATGGTTTTGGTATTTTGCAGTAGCAGATCTAACGTATACACATCATGGTTTGAGCCCAAGAAATGTAAAATTTTTTTATAATACACTTAGTGGTTTATTTGAGCCAATAGGTTATGATGGACATAGAATACTACCAAATTTTGACACTAACCTAAAAAATTTTAATCATCAAAATTCATTTGATAGAGCTACAAGTTGTAGCAATGAATGTTCTAATGATGATGAGGTAGCTCATTTTCTTTACAAAATTTTTTATAATCAAAATAATGAAATTAATAAGGAAAATTATACTTTATATAGAAACAAAGTTGCAAAGATATCAAATAAAGATTTTTTAAAGAATTTTTTTGAAATTAGAAAGGATCAAATAGAATTATTGAATTCAAAAATTTATAGTGATTACTTTTTAATTGATAATACTCCTTATGTAAAATATGGACCCGGAATTTATTATTTTTCTTTTGACGATGTTTATTATAGGGCAAAAAAATTAAGATCTAAAATAAAATATAAGATTAGTAAATTAAATATAATTGAAAGCCATGATAAAATTAAGTTTATTAATAATAATGAAATAAACAATTATTCATTAAAGATAGTTGAATTATTTTGTTATGGTAATGATTCACATAACTCCTATGAAAATCAGATTAACCTATCATTAAATTTAAATTATAATTTCTTTAAGCCTAAAGTTTTTTATAAAAATCAACCTGAATATAAAGATGCTCAAAATTGCTATAAAGCTAAATTAAATGACGAAGCACTTAATGAGTCTTTTTTAATAAATATAGACTATTTTAATGACACTAAAATAACAAAAAAAGACAATAGTAAGTTTAAAAAATTTTTTACTATAAGTAATAAAATTTTAAAGCTAAAAAATTCTGAAACATTAATTAATGAAGATTTATATATTCCCAGTGGATTTAAAGTTAAGATATACCCATCAGAAAAAATTTTTTTAATAAATCATTCAATTATTTTTTCAGAATCTCCATGGGAAATAGGATCCAAAAGTGGAGAAAAAGTTTATATAGGAGGACTAAAAAATAACTTTGGTGGTGGAATTATTATTAAAACTAATCAAGAAACTTCAGTTATTGAAAATTCTAATTTTGAATATCTTTATGGTACAAAGAATAGATTTCTTAAATTTAACGAATATTATTTTACTATTAAATCAGCGTATCTTGAAAATAATAAATATTCATTGGTTAAAAATAAAAAAATAAAAATAAGTGGAACAAATAATTTTTTACAAGGGTTTAATTATATGGGTGCTTTAAACTTTTATAACTCAAAAGTAAAAATAACAAATTCCATGTTTTCAAAAATTAAAGCAGAGGATGCTATAAATATCATTTCAAGTGAATTTAAGATTCAAAATACAGATTTTGATTCAATTGATTCTGACGCTATTGATATAGACTTTGGTTCTGGTTCATTTAACAATTTAACTTTTAAAAATATTGGAAATGATGCTCTAGATTTTTCTGGCTCTATTATAAGTATTAAAAAAATTAAATTTGATAATATTGGAGATAAATCTATCAGCTTAGGAGAAAATACATCTGCATATATAGATGATGTGATTGGTACAAATATTTTTTGTGGTATAGCAGCAAAAGATGGTTCTGTAGTTGAAGCAAAAAATATAAATTTTAAAAATATAAAAATACCTTTTGCATCTTATAATAAAAAAACTTTTTACGATCCACCAGTTCTGATTTTAAATGAAAAAATTTCTGTCAAAAATTTTAAAAAAATGTATCTCAAGGATATTAATTCAAAAATTATAGTTAACAAAAAAGATATTAATGAGATAAGTAAAAATGTATTAAAAATAATCTATAACAAAAACTTGGAATTACTTTAAAATGAATATTTCTAGATTTGAGAGAAAATGGTTTTATGATTACATGAACATTCATTCACTGTTATCAGGAATTTACCGGAGTAATTTTAACTTTAGTGAAGCTTTCCCTTTAAGACAGGTCAATTCTATTTATTTTGATGATACAGAGTATTCTAGCATATATCAAAATCTTGATGGTGTTACTGAAAAAAAAAAATTAAGAGTTAGATGGTATGGAGATAAAAAAATTATTATAGATCCTGTAATTGAAATTAAATCTAAAAAAGGTTTTATAGTAAAAAAAAAGACTATCAAAATTGATATGATTGAAGCTCTTCCACTTAATTTAACTTCCATTAATAAGATAAAAAAAATGATTTCTAAAAAAATTAGAGGTACTGAGTCTTTAATACCTATTATTACGACTCATTATGAAAGATATTATTTTATTTCTGCAAACCTAGGTGTGAGAGCAACAGTAGATAAAAATTTATCAAGTTTAATGTTGCATAAATATTGTAATTATAAAATTTTTAAAAATTTTAATTATAAAGTTTTAGAGATAAAATATGGACTTGATTATGATAGATATGTAAGAAGTAAACTTACAAGTATTAACTCAAGATTATCTAAAAGCTCAAAATATGTAGCTTTTGCAACTAATTCTGGCAATCATTTTTCATGATGAAGAATTTAATTTTAATTACATATTTTATTTTATTTGCTTCTTATAATTTAGAAGCAAAAAATTTAATTTATGATTTTGCACCATTTAACATAGATGGATCGATAAATGTAGTTATAGAAATTCCTGCTGGAACAAACGAAAAGTGGGAAGTTTTAAAAGATGGTTCAAAAATTGATAGAGAAATTAAAGATGGAAAATACAGAGTTGTAGATTATTTAGCATACCCCTTTAATTATGGATTTATTCCTCAAACAATTTTACCAATAAGCAAAGGTGGAGATGGTGATCCTTTGGATGTTATTGTAATAAGTTCTTCTGTAGAGAGAGGCTCAGTAATAAAAGCAATACCTCTAGGAGCTTTAATAATGATAGATGATCAAGAGATTGATACTAAAATCATAGCGGTAGGTGTTAATAGTTCTAAATTATCTCAAATGAATTCAATTATTCAATTGAATGAAAACTACAATGGATTAATCGATATAATATTATTGTGGTTAAAAAACTATAAGGGTCAGGTGCTTGTATTAAAAAGTCAAATTAGCAAACAAGAAACATTGGATTATATTAAAAAAACAAACAAATTTTTTTTAGAGAAAGTAAAATAATTATTCTAAATTTGACCAGATAAAGCTTTTAGTTTATTTGAACTCTTAATTTTATCTAAAAAATACTTGTTATAGTTATTGCCATCTTTTTTTTTATTATATGTATAATATAGTATCCTTCTACTTGATTTACTTTTATTTTTATTAGATCTATGAGCACATTTATTTGAAAAAATACAAATATCTCCTTTATTTAAATTAATATATTCAAATTTTTTTTTCTCTTCACAAGATGTAAGTAAATTTGGACTACCATCTCTTTTAGTATTTTTATATAAATCTGTAAAAGTACCTTTATCTTCTCTGGCTAATTGAATCGTGCCGTTTAACTTATTACAATTATCAAATGGAATTAGGACATTATAGAATTCACTGGCATATTTATACCATCCATTAAATTTTTTATTTTTAATTTTAAACAAAAATATACCATCATAATGAGCCGAAAATCCTTCACCACCAGGAGGTTTTAAGTTTAATTTATCCTTAAAAATAAAGTAGTCTGATTTAAACAAAGACTTTAATAATTTAATAATATCAACGTTTAACTTTTTTAATTCTTTAGTTTTATCATAAAATTTTTCATACCTTCTAATGCTACCACTTCTGTCAAAATATTTTTCACATTCAATATTCTTGAATTGTGATAAAATCTTAGAAAGTTGTTTATTATCTAAATAATCTTTTAATACAACATAACCTTTTTTTTTAAATTCATTTTTTATAGCAAGTTGGGAATTATTCATTTTTTAAATTTATATTGTTTTGATTGAAATAATTAATTTTATTGTTTGATTATAATCAAACTATCAAGATTTCATATAAATCAAATATAAAAAATACTCACAAATTTAGATAAATTTTAAGTTGATTTTATAAGATTAAAATGGTTAATGTTCATAAAATGAACAAAGTAGATGAAAAGTACTTACAAATTTTAAGAAGAGTGCAAAAAAAACCAAATACAACTCAAAGAAAATTAGCAAAAGATTTGGATCTTAGCTTAGGAAAACTTAACTACTGTATTAATGAGTTAAAGAATAAAGGATTAGTTAAATTTGAGAAATTTAAGAATAAATCAAATAAAATAGAAAACATAGGATACATACTTACTCCATCAGGAATTTCTGAGCGAACAAAATTAACAATAAATTTTATGAAACTTAAGATGAAAGAGTATGATGAATTAAAAAAAGAGCTAAAATTATGAAAATTAATGTTTTCTTACCATGTAGAAAAAAAAGCTCTAGAGTTAAAAATAAGAATACAAGAAAATTTGCAGATATTAATTTTGGGTTGCTTGAAATAAAGTTAGGACAGTTATTGAGATCAAAGTTGATAAATAAAATTTATATATCAACAAATGATAAAAGAATTATTAATTATTGTAAAAAACTTAATACTGATAAAATAATAATCCATGAAAGAATTGATAGATCTTTATCTTCAAATCAATGTTCAAATAATCAACTAGTAAATCATGCAATTGAAATAATGCCTGACGAACATATTTTATGGACTCATGTCACTTCACCTTTTGTAGATAGTAAGATTTATGATCAAATTATAAAAAAATACATAAATATTTTAAAGAGGAGATCTGCCGATTCCTTAATGACAATTACTAAATATTTTGGTTTTTTTTGGTTAGATAATAAGCCTTTAAATTATAAATCAACTAAATTGCAATGGCCAAGAACTCAGGATACCAAACCATTAGACCACATTAATAGTGCTGTATTTATTAGCTCAAAAAAAAATTATATTAAATTTAACAATAGAATAGGTAAAAAGGTTTTTCTTTATAATCTAAAAAGATTTGAGGGTTTAGATATTGATGAATCAGAGGATTTCTATTTTGCAGAATATGTTTTTAAGAATAAAAAAAGGTTTTTAAAGAAATGAATTTAAAAAATTTTAATGTTTTTTATGAGCCATGGCCACATATAGTTTTTGATGATTTCTTAAATAATCATCAATCAAAAGAAATTATTAGAGAAATTCTAGAACAACCTAACTATGATGATAAGGTAATGATTAATAGAAATAGAATCTTTAAAGGTTCAAAAAATTTTTTTAATATTTTATCCAAATCACAAAAAATGAATGAAATTTATGAATATTTTAATAAATTAGAAACATTTGAAAACTTAAAAATTTTTTTTCAAAAAGAAAAGATATCATGGAAACTAAGTGAAAGTATAGCTGCTTTTTCAAAAAATTTTAGTGGTAAACAATATGATAGTATTCTTGAGAAGATGATAAAATTTTTAGCAAATAATAATTTGATAAAAACTTCTATGAATCTAGATTTAGACTTTTCGGTTTCGGGTGAAGGGTATGTTAGAGGAGCTCATAGAGACAGAGAAACAAGAGTGTTAAATTTTCTTATTTACTTAAATCAATGTGATGAAAAAGATGGTGGGGTATTTGAATTATATGATAATAATTTTTTAGATTTTAACCAGCAAAACCAATACCCAAGGTTTCCAAATTTAGATAATGTAATGGTATCAAAAAGAATCCCACCAAAAGCTGGTAAGCTAATCATTTTTTTGTCAACACCGAACTCATATCATGCAGCGAGTCAGTTTCTGTCAAAATCTAAACAAAGATTTTTTATCTACGGTAGCTACTCACTAAATAAAAAAGTTAATTGGTTAAAATAAAATTTTGAATAAAAAAATTGCAATTGTTGGTCTTGGTTATGTAGGATTACCTCTAGCATACGAGTTTTCAAAACACTATAATGTTATTGGTTATGATATTGATAAGAGTTTAATTGATAGCTTAAATAACAATATTGATAGTAAAGAATATTATACTCAAAAAGAGTTAAAAAATTGTAATGCAAAATTTTCAAAAAATTCATTAGACTTAAATGGTGCAGATATTTTTATTATAACTGTGCCAACTCCTGTTACAAAAAATAAAAAACCAGATCTAAGACCTTTAATTAACGCAACTAAAATCATATCAAAAAAAATTAGAGGAAATAATATTGTAATTTATGAAAGCACAATGTACCCCGGTTTAACAGAAGAAATTCTGGTACCTTTAATAGAAAAAATCTCATTTTTAAAATACAACGAAGATTTTTTTGTGGGATATAGCCCAGAAAGAATAAGTCCCGGTGTCAAATCTAAAGATTTAACAAATATTAAAAAAATTATTAGTGGATCAAATAAAAAAACACTCAAAATCATCAAACAAATTTATAAAAAGATTATTAAAGCTGGATTGTACGAAGCAAAAAGTATCAAGGTTGCTGAGGCAGCAAAAATTTTGGAAAATATGCAGAGAGACCTAAATATATCTTTGATTAATGAAGCAAGTATAATTTTTGATAAACTTAATATAAATACCTATGATGTACTAGATGCTGCAAAAACAAAGTGGAATTTTATAAATATAGAACCTGGATTAGTTGGAGGCCACTGTATTAGTGTTGATCCATATTATTTAAAATATAAGTCAGAACAAATAGGATATACTCCAAATGTAATTTCTTCCGGTAGAAAGATAAATGAAAATATGGCATTTTATGTCTCAAAAAAAATATTTAATTATATCAAAAAGACAAGAAAACCAAGCTCAGACTTAAAAAATTTTAATTTAGGAATTTTAGGTTTGTCATTTAAGGAAAATTGTCCCGACATAAGAAATAGTCAGGTATTCAAGATAATTGATTTTTTTAAAAAGAAAAAATGTAATTTACAATTAATAGATCCTGTTATCACAAAAAAAGATCTAAAAGACAATTTTATAAGAAATATATTTGTAAAAAAATTTACAAAAAAACTTGATTGCTTAATTATTACCGTAAAACACAACAATTTTATTAAATTAAAAGATGATTATTATCTAAAACTAATGAATAAAAATTCTTTAATTTTTGACGTAAAAAATATTTTGAAAAAAAGAAATCTCAAAGATATTAAAATATTGACTTTATAAAATGTATTGTATTGTTCAAGCGAGATGTGGCTCAAAAAGATTAAATAGAAAAATTTTTAAAAAAATATTAAATATCCCAATTATAGAGAGGGTAATTAAAAGATTGAAAAAATCAAAGAAAATATCAAATATAATAATAGTTACCTCAAAGTATAAAGTAGATGATGATATTGAGACATTCTGTAAGAAAAAAAAAATCAACATATATAGGGGCAGCCTGAACAATGTTGCATCAAGATTTTTAGAAGTTTCAAAAATCTATAATCTTAAAAATATGATTAGAGTTTCATGTGATAGCCCATTTATAGATTCTAAATTAATAGATAAAGGAATTAATTTATTCAAAAAATCAAACTACGATATGGTTACAAACGTATTCCCAAGAACTTTCCCTAAAGGATTATCATACGAGATATTTAAAACATCAATTCTACAAAAAAATTTTAAAACATATTCTAAAAAAGATAAAGAGCATGTTACAACTTTTTTTTATAAAAATTCAAAAAAATTTAAAATATATAACTACTCAGCAATTAATGATTATAAAAAACTTAATTTATGTGTCGATACAAATAATGATTTAAACTTTTTAAGAAAAAATTATAACAAAATTATTTATAGAACATTTATATGAAAAAAATTAATTGTGCTATTATTGGATTTGGAAATGTTGGAAAGTTACAAGCTAACTTCATAGTAAAAAATAAAAATACAAATTTAGTTTATGTATGTGAAAAAAATTTAAAAATAATTAAAAAAAATGAATTTAAATTTAAGGATATAAAATGGATCCTAAATGAAAATATTATTTTTAATGATAAAGATATTGATTTAGTAATTATTTGTTCATATGATAACTTTCATTTTGATCAGATAATTAAATGTATAAAATTTAAGAAAAATATTTTTTGTGAAAAACCTTTCTGTCAAAATTTAACTCAGCTAAAAAAAATCAATAAATATTTAATTAAGAATCAATCTATAAAATTTTCATCTAATTTGATATTACGTACAATATCTGAATTTAAATATTTAAAAAAAATTATAGATAATAAAAAAATTGGTGATTTATATTATTCTGAAGCAGATTATAATTATGGTCGATTAAACAAAATCACAAAAGGTTGGAGAGGGTCAATACCTTTTTACTCAGTAATATCTGGAGGTGGCGTGCATGTGATTGATCTTATTTGTTATTTACTAGAGGAGTATCCTAGCTCTGTTTATGCAGCTGCCAATAAGATTGTAACAAAGAAATTAAACTTTAGATATAATGATTTTCTTGTTTCAATTCTTAAGTTCAAAAGTCAAAACATATCTAAAGTCACTGCTAATTTTGGAAGCACAACTAAACATCATCATCAGATTAAGATATTTGGAACCAAAGGAACTTTTTTGAAAGAATATGAAAATTCAAAGTTAATTATGAATCGAGATAATGCAGAAAAAAGAGTAAAAAACATATCTTTTGATAATAAATATAGTAAAAATGAATTATTAAAATATTTTATAAAAAGTTTGAATAAAAAATCTCTTTATCACAAAATACCAACTTATAATGAATCGATGAAAGTAATGCTAATTTGTTTTGCGATTGAAAAATCTTTTCAAACTAATAAAGAAATAAAAATAGATTATAAAAAATTAAGTTTAAGCTAATGAAATACCCATTTGGAAAACCAGTTTTTGATAGTAGTAAATATTTAGCTACTGTAAAATCGATACTTGACTCAGGCAAATTAGTTCATGGACAATACATGGAAAAATTTGAAGATGATTTTAAAAAATTCACAAAGGCCAAAGATGCAATTTCTGTTTCATCTTGTACTACTGGTATGCAACTTTTTTATAAGGTTTTAGGTATTTCAAATGGAGATGAAGTTATTGTATCTTCCCAAACACACGTTGCTACAGCGCATGCAATAGAGTCATCTGGAGCAAAACCAATATTTGTTGATAGTGAGATTGACACAGGCAATTTAAAAATTAGTGATATTGAAAAAAAAATAAATAAAAAAACAAAAGCTATTACAATAGTCCATTATTTGGGTAATCCAGTTGACATGATAGCAGTAAATAAATTAGCTAAAAAATATAAGTTATTTGTTCTTGAAGATTGTGCGCTTGCCCTAGGTACAAAAATAAAAAAAAAACATGCAGGGTTATACGGTGATGCAGGTTTTTTTTCTTTTTATCCCGTCAAACATATCACAACTGGTGAAGGAGGAATGATAATTCTTAATAGTAATAAATTTTCAAAAAAAATAAGAAAGATGAGAGCTTTTGGTTATAACAAAAACTTAAATCAGAGAAAAATTCCTGGTCAATATGACGTAGATTCTTTTGGATTTAATTTTAGGATGGGAGAAATTAACGCCTCTATTGGAAGTATTCAATTAATGAGTTTAAGAAAATTTTTATTAATACGTAAAAAAAACTACAAAATATTAGTAGATAATTTAAAACATTTTAAAAGTTTTTCTATAATTAAACATTTAGAAGATAAAAATTATCAAAGCTCTTACTACTGTTTTTCATTAATTTTAAATTCTAAGTTATCTAAAAGTAGAAAATCAATTATAAAAAAATTAAATAGTGAAGGATTAGGCACAAGTATTTATTACCCAAAACCAGTACCATTGTTACAGTATTATAAAAAAAAATATAAATATAAAGATAAAGAGTTTCAAACTTCAAAAATGATTAGCCAAAATTCTATATGCTTGCCAATCGGACAACATTTAACTAATAAGGACACTAAAAATATTATTAAAATTATTAAAAAGACATTTTATTCTTATGAAAAATAAAAAAATATTACTAGTTGGGGGATGTGGGTTTATTGGTCACAATTTAGCTCTACATTTAAAAAATCAAGGCCATGATGTTTATATACTTGATAGCTTTGGGGTAAATAATTTTATTACGCTTATAGATAATAAAGATAATGTCCCACATCCTGAATTATCTAAAAAAGTTTTAGATGAGCGACTAAATTTAATTAAAGATGTAAATTGTAATTTAATAGTACAGGATGCAAGAGATTATCATGCATTAAGTAAAATAATTGGCAATATTAATCCAGAAATAGTAATACAATTAGCAGCAGTATCACATGCCGATAGATCTAATAAATCTCCGCATAATACTTTTGATCATAGCTTAAGAACATTGGAAAACACACTAGACGCAATAAAATTTACAAAGAGTGTGGAGCAATTTATCTTTATGTCATCAAGTATGGTATATGGAAATTTTGATGGCAAAGAGGTTGATGAGGAAACAAATTGTTCACCAATTGGAATATATGGGGCTTTGAAGTATGCTGCTGAAAAAATTATAATAGCCTATAATCAAGTATTTGATTTAAACTATACAATTATTAGGCCATCAGCATTATACGGAGAAAGATGTATCAGTAGAAGAGTCGGTCAAATTTTCATAGAAAATTCTTTGTTTGGAAAAAAAATATCAATTAATGGTTTGGGTGAAGAAAAATTAGATTTTACATACATTCTAGACTTGATACAGGGTATTTCAAAATCTATCGGTAACGAAAAAGCGTATAATCAAATTTTTAACATCACATATGGAGAAGGTAGAGAAATTCTTAAATTGATTGAAATTATTAAAAATAATTTTAGCAATATAGAAGTTGAATTTAAAGAAAGAAGTAAATTAGTCCCAGTGCGTGGCACATTGTCTAACTCAAAATCAAAAGATCTCTTGGACTATAAATCAGAATGGCCATTAGAAAAAGGTTATCAACAATATATTAATTGGTATAAAGATTTTTTTGATAAAAAAATAAATGTTAGTTAAAGATATATGGCTTTCGAAGGCTTCAAATATTAATTGTTTCAATGTTAAAACATTCTCTAAAAATAATACTAAAATAATAAAAAAAAATATGCTAATCACCTGTAAAATTAAAGGTGACAAAAAAGTAAATCTCGTTAATTATAAAACTGACTCAAAACTTCAATTGATAGGGCAAAACGTTATTTTTTCGAAGAATATCAATATTAGGAATATTAGACCTAATATAAATTTAGATTTCGAAGTTTCAAAAAAAAAAGATAAACAAAAAATTATTAATATTTGTTTAAAAAATATGAAATCAAGTAGATTTGATTTAGATTTAAGAATACCCAGAATAAAAGTAAAAAAAATAAGAGTTAGCTGGATATCGTCTTATTTTCTAAAATTAGATAATAAGTTTATATACTCAGTTATATTTAAAAATAAATTAGTTGGCTTATTATGCTTATTAAAAAAAAAGAAAAATATAACAATTGATCTAATAGCAATCTCGAAAAAGTATAATGGAAAAGGGTTAGGAAGTGCTATTATTGATAATTTACAACTTCAATTTCCAAAATTGAACAATATTATTGTAGGCACATATAAAAAAAATAAAAAAGCAATGCTATTTTATAAAAAATATGGTTTTAAAGAAATAAAAAAATACAATGTTTTTCACTACTATGAAAAATAATATTATAGAAAAGGGTAAAACCTTTATTATTGCAGAGATTGGACATAATCATGAAGGTAATTTTCAATTAGCAAAAAAAATGATACTTGAGGCTTGGAAATGTGGCGTGAGTGCTGTTAAGCTTCAATATATAGAACCTAAATTTTTTTTTGGAGATGAAAAACAAATTAAGAAATATAAAAAATTTCAATTTAGTGAAAAACAGATTAATCAGTTAATTAAATTTTCAATTAAAAAAAAAATTTTATTATTTTGGACTTTTTTTGATTTTAAAAGCTTTGATAAATTCAAATCAAAAATGAAAGCTTTTAAAATCTCTTCTACAGATAATAATTTTTTTTATTTTATTCAAAAAGTAATTAAAGAAAAAAAACAAACTTTTATTTCTCTTGGACTATATAATAATAAGCAAATTGATAATTTAGTTAAATTTTTGATTAAATTAGATGTAAATTGTTATAAATATGTTTCATTATTACATTGTAGCTCTTCCTATCCACTAAAAAATTCAGAAGCAAATTTGTCCCAGATCATTTATTTAAAAAAAAAATATCCCAAATTTAAAATTGGATATTCTGATCATACGGTTGGAACAGATGCATCAACTACAGCTATATCTTTAGGGGCAGAAATAATTGAAAAACATTTTACAATTAATAAAAAACAATCTAAGTTTAGAGACCATTCTTTGTCTGCAGATATATCGGACATGAAGGAGATTGTATCAAAATCTTATATAATTAAAGATTTATTGAAGGTTATTAATATCAAAAAAACAGAACAATATAAGAATATTGAATCATTTAGAAGATTTATTACATTTAAGAATTTTAAAAAAACAAAAGATAAAATAAACATTGATGACTTATTATTTCTTAGGTCTAAGGGAAAAATTTCTGTTCAAAATTTAGAAAAAATCTTAAAAAACAACAAACTAAAAAAAAAATATTAGATGTGTGGAATAGCTGGATATTTTGGAAATGAAAAATTATCTTCAAAGATAATATTATCTACCTTAGATTTGATGAAAACACGTGGTCCTGATTTTTCAGATAGTTACACGCATAACAATGGAAAAAAAAGTGTAAACCTTTTACATTCCAGGTTGAGTATCATTGATCTGAAAAAAAGATCTCATCAACCATACACAGTGGGAAATTTTATTATAATATTTAATGGTGAAATTTATAATTTCAAAGAATTAAGAAAAAAATTAGTTAATGAAAATATTAATTTTATAACCAGCTCTGATACAGAAGTTTTGCTTAAATATTTTATAAAATATGGTGAGAAATGTCTAAATTTTTTTGAAGGCATGTGGAGCTTTGCTATTTACAACAAGGTAAATGGTGAATTGTTTTTAGCTAGAGATAGATTTGGTGAAAAACCACTATTTTATTATAAAGAGGGAGGTAATTTTTATTTTGGTTCAGAAATTAAGTATATTAAGTCTTTAACTCAAAAAAAATTTGATATTAACAAAAATAAAATAAATATATTTCTTGCAAATGGTTACAAAAGTTTATGTAAAAATAATGATACATTTTTTAAAAAAATTTTTTCTCTAAACTCTGGTGAATTTATCTGGTTTAAAAATAAAGAATGTATAAAAAAAAAATACTGGAAACTCAAATCAAAAGAGGATCCACAAATTAGTGAGACAGAAGCAATTGAAGAGAGTGGAAGATTATTGCAAAATTCAATTAAATTAAGAACTAGGTCTGATGTACCACTTTCCATTTGTTTGAGTGGTGGAGTAGATTCTTCTGTTATCGCATCATATTGTGTTAAAAATTTAAATCTAAAAATTAAAACTTTTTCATTAATTGATGGTGACGAAAGATATAATGAAAAAAAAAATATTAAAATAATTTTAGATGATTT